>Ga0307971_1000001_pt1 | contig 311423 bp, 340 predicted proteins | sample OrgLakmetagen714_FD_201820 | JGI IMG/M metagenome (GOLD analysis project Ga0307971, IMG submission 201820) | Saline water microbial communities from Organic Lake, Antarctica - #714 | ecosystem: Environmental > Aquatic > Non-marine Saline and Alkaline > Saline | place: Antarctica: Organic Lake... | reverse complement strand
ATAAAACAATTACTTTGCAAGAACTACACCAAAAACTCAAAGATAAATATAAAGGTGTTGATTTAACAACAACGCAAATTTTTAGAGTAATAAAGACAATAATATTACTTTGAAAATCACAAGAATATGACACGAACCAGTAAAGCGTTTTGGTAAATATATTGATATAAACGCAAACATCAAGAAATAAAAAACATAAAATAGAAGATATTATTTGTATTGATGAAACAAGTATAAAATCATTACAAAAACGAAATCACTGCTATAGTAGTAAGGGTAAGCGTTGTTATAAAAACACAATCTCAAGAAGTATTCAAGAAATATACGGGTATATTTGTTATTTCTGTAAATGGGTTGAAGGTGCTTATGAAAAAAGTGGAATAAATACTGATAGGTTAATTGAATTTTTAGAAAAGTGTATTACATGAAAATATAAGAATAAATTAATTATTTTGGATAATGCGAGTAGTATAAAAGCTTTAGTAAATAACCACAATAATATTTTATATGCTGTTCCATATCAACATTTTACCAATTCCATAGAAAACTACTTTAGTATGTTGAAATCACGATTACAAAAGTTAGATGGTTTAACACATATAAATTAAAAGAAAATATTACGAAAGTAATTAGTGAAATACCTACAGAAAAATATGAAAATATTTTCAAAGGTGCTTATGAAAGACCAGAAAAATATGTAGCAAAAAATAAAACCAGAAAAGTTAAGAAGAATTACTTATAAAATCGGCGTTTGAAATGTAAAAAGGTGTAAAATCGGATCACCAGACAAACTAATATTATAACTATATATTATGGATAATATTCTAAAATATCAAATAATTATGTTTATGGTGATGACTATTGTGGGTATATGTTTTAACGCTATGAACGCATTAGCATTTAGTATTAGTCATCTTTATTTTTCTTATGGTCTTTTTTATGGTGGTTGTTTAATGGCCTCTAATATGATATGGGCGCATGAAATTATTCATTATTTGACTCATAATCAGATAAATATTCGAGTATTTTTTATTGGACTATTTTTGTCTCTTTGTTTTGTTTTTATTTTAAGACAACAATTCTTTGTGAATGATGAACAATATTTAAAACGTATGATTAGTCATCACTCAACCGCACTCACGAGTAGTTATAAAATTTTAGAAACAACAAATGATCCTAAAATAAAAAAATTAAGTGAAACAATCATTAAAACCCAAAATAAAGAAATTCAATATATGAAATATTTGTTAAATGAATAAAAAGGTCACCAAAAAAGAGGAGGTGGACTTAATTTTTGTCAAAATCATACATAATATTGGATCTCTCCCGACGATTTACATTGGTATGGATTGTCACACAATTACAATGCTATTCACTTATTGGAGCACCATCTTTACAAGATTCATTGGTCTTCTTTATCGGCTAACCCAAGCACTATTCACATATTAGAGACTAATCTTGACAAGTCAATCTGCAGTGAGTCTCTAAAAATTTTGCCATCTTTACGTATACTTATTTACGAAACACTCCAAACTTAAACTACATAAACATCTCATTACCGAATATTTACTTACTATTATTGAATTTAATTAGAGACAACCTTACTATTATTATTATGAAAAGAACTTTTACTGAAACGTTTATAAAACAATATGATCATAACCTAAAAAAAAGACAATTTCCTAGTCATCAGTCGCATAACCTAAAAAAAAGACAATTTCCTAGTCATCAGTCGCATAACCTAAAAAAAATGTGCCGTTGTTACATACAACCCATTACACCAACTTATGCTCCTATCCTGTATGACCTCGATAAAATAGATTCGACCAATTCGATACGGTATCATTCTTTTTTATTTTTTTGATTATACATTACTAGTTTTATTTCATCATTTTCTTCGTTCTTCTTTGCCCTCCTTCCATACCCTTCAAACATTTTAAGGGTGTTTTTCTAACTTTTTTTTTATACTACCAATTTGACCACACAAGGATAATTTACCTTTTTTGAATATTTGTTCGATTTCTTTTGCATCAGGATTTTCATTTACTCCAATTTCCAAACTTCGTATAAGGTTTATATTTTCGGTTATATTTTCGGTTTTGGGTTCATTGTTCAAATTCTCTATAATTTCTATCTTCGTTTTACCATTTATTTTTTTTGAACACTTAATATTTGAATTTGTGACAAACGTCCAACAATTTGATTTTCCTATAAAGGATATATTATCAGATTCATTTTGTTGTATTTTTTTTACATGAATGGGTTACCACATGAACGGGGGGTTGATTTAAATATTGGGTCTTTGTTAAACCATACCATAAATTTTTTTAAATTACCATTTTCTAAGTATTCTCCATTTTTAGATTTATTTACCCTCATCTATATTATTACAACTCAGTACATGTCGTGTAAATCTAAATGATTGAGTCATTTATAAAAGGAACATATTTTAAATATTGCTTCTACGATTCGTCATAAATATATTAGTTGTCTTATTCAATGAACGTTTGTTGGTTATAACATTCATTGGTTGGTTGTCGGAAAACCTAAAAGCATTCGACTACGACTACGAAGAAATGAAAGCATCGCGCGATGCGCTATCCGAAGACTCGATGAACAAAAAAAGGATGGGACTTTTTTTTGAGGTAAAATTGAAATTGTATGGTAATCATCTACAAGTAAAAGAATGAATAAGTTAATTTACGAAGCGGCATGTTTTCCATTTATGGATTTATCTATGCGTTTGTCGCGCGACCCGTGTGCGGTGAATTACTTGGAGAAACATCCAGAATTAATTCATTGGGTTTCATTGTGTTTGAACCCAGAAGCGGTTCATATTTTGGAACGAAACCCAGAGAAAATCGATTGGTATTGGTTGTCCAACAACCCAAGTGCGGTTCATTTATTGGAACGCAATGTAGACAAAATAAGTTGGTTTTGGTTGTCCAACAACCCAAGTGCGATACATTTGTTGGAAAAACATAAAGATAAAATAGATTGGTTACAATTGGCTGGTAATCCGAACGCGTTACCTTTGTTGGAACATAACCTTGACAAAGTGTATTGGGGAGCATTGTGTGTCAACCCAAGCGCGATTCCTTTGTTGGAACAGAACATAGACAAAGTGTATTGGGGAACATTGTCTAGAAACCCAAATGCTGTAGAACTTTTAGAAAAGCATATGGATAAAATTGTGGACGAAATCGATTGGGAATATTTGTCTGAATACTCAAACGCGATACATTTGTTGGAAAAACATAAAGATAAAATAGATTGGTCGTTGTTGTCTCGCAATCCAAACGCGTTGCCTTTATTAGAACAAAACCTCCACAAAATAAATTGGACTCATTTGTCTACAAACCCCAACGCGGGAGATTTGTTGGAAAAGCATATATACACCGTGATGAACCGGTTCGATTGGTCTGATTTGTCTAGAAACCCGAGTGCCATAGCTTTGTTGGAACGAAACTTTGACAAAATCGATTGGTATGAATTATCTGCCAACCCAAATGCGAGGCGTTTGTTAGAACAAAACCAAGATAAAATAAATTGGTATAGTTTCACAGAATATAACCCATGTTTATTAATATACGATTACGACGCAATGAAAGAAGCAACGTCATTATTCCACGAAGAATTGATTCAGAAGGTGCTTCACCCAAGGCGTCTGATGAAATACTTGGAACAATACAATTACGACATCGCTTCCGAAGAGTATTATTCCGCGTTTTAGAAATACATTTGACATATTTTTTTTAAAATTGAATATAACAAATACATATAACGTATACTATGTACAAGTTATTGTTTAACAAGACAAACTTTAATGCGTTCCGTTTATCTCAGGGTTTGTCGTATAATCCATATGCGATTTCTTATTTAGAACAACACGATGATGACATTGAGTGGGGTGCGTTGTCTTCCAATCCAAACGCGATACATATTCTAGAAAAAAATCTAGATAAAGTGGATTGGCGAAATTTGTCTCGAAATCATCGCGCAATCGAGTTGTTAGAACAAAATCAAGACAAAATAGATTGGGATAAGTTGGTGTACAATAATTCGATTCTTGTATATGACTACGACGCGATGAAGCAAGCGACGTCCATATTTTACGAAGAACTCATACAAAAAGTGCTTCACCCAAGGCGTTTGCTATATTACTTAGAAAACTATGATTATGATATTGGCGAAGACTTCGTCTAAGGTGTAGTTAACATATAAAGTGATATTATTTTTTATTGAAATCAAAGATAAATTAATTGAAACATAAATTAAAACACGAACTATGAATAAAATCCCTGTACCGCCTAGTGAATTATATTGGGCGTCGTTATGTCCAAATGCCATATACTTGATAGAACCCAAGGTTCATCAATCTTTTGTCTCGAACTTCGGTCGTTGTCACCACTGGCAAATAAGATTGTATGATTTCAGTAATTCTTCAGGTAGGTTACTTTTCAACAAGAACACGCGCAATCCCCATCTTCTCGTAGACATGTAAGCTTCCATCCAGAAATGTTTCAGTTTTTTGTTGAACACATACGGATTTAAATTTTTCTTAACCAAATGTTTTAACTCTTTGACACTATATAGATTCATTATTTGTTCTTCTTCTGGCGTGAAGTCAAAACGGTAGACAAGTTTGGCGATTTTTTCAGGTAGATTGCGTTTGTAATTGCTTTTAAGTGTACCTGTATCCGAAAACAAATGATAATATTTATACAAAGAACCTTTTCGGTTATCATCTGCGAACCAGTGACCACCGCACGTGGGTTCATAGCAAGTCATCAAACCACAATCACAATATGATATAAGCACATGTTCTCCATCTGTAAGAAGTAAGATAATCTGAAAGGTCAACTTCTCCATCAACCTTGTATTTTTTACGTCAGCATCACCACTAGTTCCTCGCAATACATCTCGTTTTTTTCAATATATTTTCGGAACAAAATAAGGATAAACTCGGCAGGGAAGGTTGTCTTCCAATCCCAGTGCCATAGGCTTGTTGGTGAACAATTCGGTACTCTATCATTCCTTTTTATTTTTTTGATTATACATTAGTAGTTTTATTTCATCTTTGATCTGGTTCATTGTTTCATCATTTTCTTTGTTGTTCAGATACTTTTCGAACTTTTGTCTCAATTCTGGATATTTATGTTGATATTCATCCACCCAATCTTCTAATAAAATTTCTTTTTCATTATACAATTCATTTATTTCATTATTCTTATTTCTTAATTTCCAATTTCCATCTTCATATACCATTATATATTTGTCCTTCATATTCGATATGTATATATTCATGTTTTCTGGTTTTATTGGATTGAAATGTATCTTTTCAATCAAATGTTTTACACAATAAGTCACCTTTTTTATACATTGAACATAGTCAGTTTCGGTCAAATGACTTGTATCAGTTTCTTTATAAGACAACAACTGGATATGATTGTTTTGTACTATATTATTCGTTATGTTCACTTGCAACTTACCCATTAATTTATTTATTTGTTTTTGTTGATATTTATTTTCCTTTTTTTGATATTCTATTTCCTTATCCTTTTGTTCTAATTGTAAGTTCATCAATCGTACTAGCTCTTTCAAATCTTCATCCTTATTTTGTTTACAAGTATATTTTATATGATGATACATTGAGTTTTTATATTTGAAGTGTTTACAGCAATATTTACACATAAATGGTTCCTTTTCTGTATTTTTTATATGTTTCAAGGTAGACAAATGTTTATTATAATTGGAATTGTTTATGGTCTCATACCGACAACAATCACATTTATACATATAGAGTAATACGAAAAAAACTTTAACCCATAACCAATGTCAATTAAAAGTATTTTAAAATACTTACTTTTTGTTATTTTTGAACAAAAAAACAGCTTTTACATCATAAACGCAAACAACTTTTAAAGTAGTTTTTCGTGGTTTTTCATGGTTCAATACTTACCTTTTTCGTGGTTAGTCAGTAACAATTGCGGTTTTAGTCTATACAATGTATTACGGGTTTTCATTTGTAATATTTTAATTATTTTTATTGAAGTAGTTTTTATTTTAGGAATCCATAATAAATAAGACACTATGACCTTTTTTTTAACAACTGACACCATAAAAACTACTCTAAAAATCATGGTTTTAAAAACAAAAGGCCAGAGAGAGAGGGAGGCAAAATAAAAAATTTGAAAAAATAAATTTCGGAAAAGTTTTTGGACATAGTGGAGACAAAAGTGTCATAAGTAAAAAACGATTTATGATAAAACATTCAATGATTCACCAATTGTCGGTGTCATATAGTGGGAAATATTATAAACTATTTTTAATATATTAATATATGGGTAGAAAATGTCCAAAAGGCGTAATTTGTATTCAACCCTCATTCCTAATTATTTTTATACTTGGCATAGTGACATATTTATTACATTATCATCGGTCCAATACGATCATCGTTGAACAAAATAATGGTTCTTGGTTTGAACGCTTTTTTAGACCAAATATACCTTATAATAATGATATTTTATCTAACCCATATAGCGAACCATTAAGAGATGACCGATATTTAGTTACTAGCCGAGATATAAAAGGCGGTGTTCCAATCAACGTTCCCACGCAAAGCATTGATACAAATTATAGGCAAGTGGGGATATTAACTAGACCAAGCGATGAAACGATTTTACCTTTGCTGGGACGCCCGTTAATTGTTCATAGAGACAAATGGAACTTTTATTGTATGAATAATAAAAACAACGCCATTAAATTACCGATTGTTTATAATAACAAAAGATGTACAGATTCAAACGGATGCGATAATTTATATGATGGGGATAGTGTTTATGTAGAAGGATATAAAGAAACCTTTCAAGTCACGATGTACGATAATAATGTAATACAATATATTCCTTACTAAAATTAAGAAAAAAAATAAAAGATGATGTAACGAAACATCTAAACTCTGAACATCCAAAACATCTAAATGTCGGTGAAAAATGCATTACTATTTTATAATAATAGGTCTTATGCGTTTCATTCCAAATTATGGATTACATCACTCGATTGTCTATGCTAAAGGCAAACGAAAGTAATCAATATGATATTTTATTATTACAGAACGTAGTTTAGATACAGACAAGAATGTATTTTGTAAAATGTTATAAGACGCCAATACTGAAAACAATAAAAATGAATTACAAATAAAATTAAATTAGTTTGTAACATTAAGATTAATGTAAATATTTTTTGACACAAAAGTATTTTAAAATACTTACTTTTTTCGTTATTTTTGAACAAAAAAACAACTTTTACATCAGAAACGCAAACAACTTTTAAACCGGTTTTTCGTGGTTTTTCATGGTTCAATACTTACCTTTTTCATGGTTAGTCAGTGACAAATATGTGTTTAGTCTATACAAAGTATTACGTGTTTTCATTTATAAATATTATGTAAAAATAGAGGGAGTAGTTTTTCATTTATAAATAATGATTCGGTAAGACATAATGACCTTTTTTTCAACAACTGACACCATAAAAACTACTCTAAAAATCATGGTTTTAAAAACAAAAGGCCAGAGAGAGAGGGAGGCAAAATAAAAATTCCAGAAAATAAATTTCAGAAAAGTTTTTTGGAATAATAAATAAAATGGAGACAATAAAATTATTTGGAAATAGGCAGGTCATTTACATGAATTGCTTTATCGTCTACCCAATAATCGTAATGCGGTTTTCCAATATTAATAGTATCATATTTGCATTTCCAAGATCTTAATTGTTGTAATGTAACCTTATCCCATATTTTTCCAGTGTTTGTCCCACGGGCTGTCCAATAATGGATTTCATGTCCCTCGTCATATAAACGATTGAAATATTCAATTACACTTCTTTTAGGGGTAGAAATAAAATAATCATTTTTGTATGTATTACAAATAGTTTCATCGATATCGACAAAATATTTTTTACGAGGTTCTTGTAAAGGCCGTGGACGAAAGGTCAAGCATCTAAGTGTCGGTGGGCGAGGTTTGAGATATCCAACCGGCGGTGGATATACTTTACCCATATTATCTAACGAATAAGCACATGATAGAAACCATAATAAAAGACACTTCATTGTTAATAACAACATAGTATTTTTAAATTATATTCATATATATATATAATGCCAACTAGAAAAAAAACGCGAAGAAAAAAAACGGGAAGAAATAGACATAGCATTCGTGGAGGTAGTATCGGACGAAGTGCATTTAGTGGAATGACTGGAAGAAAACCGCAATCAAACGAACCGTATAAAGCAGAACAACAACCGCAATCAAACGAACCGTATAAAGCAGAACAACAATCGCAATCAAAAGGATGTCCGAACGAATCATTAACTATAGGTAGAATGGTATCATTCACTGACGGAAAGATATACTTTATATCAAAGATCGATAGTAAGGGTAAGGGTATGGAATTACATGATGGAACAAATGTTGAAAGAAAATGGAAAGAAAAAATAACACCTTATAATTATCATGATATTTTAGGTAAAATTCATATTTTATTAGATATAATTATCTCTAAAAAATATTTAAATCTCGATGATAATGCTAAAACATATAAATATCTAGATATAATAAATCATATTCAGTCTATTGTGAATAACATTAAGAAAATTGATGTATATTCTTCGCTGCAGGTAGAAGCATATCCGATTACAATGGGAAAAGCATTTCCGCTTACAATGGAAGAAACAGCTTACCCTAAGGGTCAAAGTGGGGGTAGTTGTATAGAAGAACAACCTAGTTCAGGTAGATTAGTTCAGCATAATGATGATTTTTATTATGTTTCATTGAATGGAAATAAAATGACGAACAAAAAAGGCAAATTTGATATTCCAACCGATGCATCGCCTTATAATTATGATGAAGTATTAAGTAGTTTGCTTTCATTATTTAAAATAATATTAGAAAAAAAATATTTATATGATAATAATCATGATAATAATCATATAGATAAAATGAATATTATAAAAACAATCATTGTTGATATAAATAACATTGATGAAACGGAACAAACCATTGACGCTAATCCAAATAACCATACAAATTTAACAAGAAGGGCCCCTAGAAATTTAAAGGGAAGGTATTATGAAACTTAAACAGATCTTAAATAGTATAACAATGAAAACACTTTATGTATACGTAGAAGACCAAGAACTAAGAAACAAATATGCTTGTATGAATGAAACTCGAAATGGAGATTCGGGGTTTGATGTATTTAACCCCGAGCAAAAACATATGGATAAGACGACCAAGGTTAATTTTAAAATCAAATGTGCTATGATGGACGAACGCCGAAATAGTTTACCTTTTTACTTATATTTACGTTCCAGTATGTCTAAAACGAATATTCGTTTGGCCAATAGTGTGGGCATCATAGACAAAGGTTACCGTGGAGACATTTGTGCGTATTTTGATGTATTGCGTGAAGATACTTTAGAGTTATACCAGCGACCAATCCAATTATGTGCAAGTGATTTGTCCTTTTTTAATGTAGTCTTAGTAGACGATTTTGAACCATTTGCTCATACATTACGAGGAGAACAAGGATTTGGTTCAACAGGTACTTAAAGACACTTTATATATGTCACATAGATTCATTCATAAAATTCCGACGAGTATACGAAATCAAATCTTGAATTCGTGGTCAAACACGGAATTATGTTATGAACATTTGAGCGAGACCTATATACAAACAAAAGTTTCTTATATGGTAATGGGGAATAAAATAGACGATACTTTATAAATAAAACATATTTTAGAAACACCATATCCCCATAATTTTTTGATGCTTAAGAAAGATTTGGAATACTTAAAATAATTTATAATATATAAATGTATCGAACATTTATAAATTTAATGATTGGCGCAATGGTAGGCGGATTATCAGGGTTTATTGTAGAAAATTACGATGAACACGTTTGGAAAATATTTGCTTTTTTGTGGGCGGCGCCTATATTACTATTTATTCCTATTTATGTCTCTTATTATAAACCAGAAAACTATATTAGAACATTTTTGTGTCACGCATTATTGGGGTCATCGTTATCGGTTTTATTGGTCATTTTGACATTATATTTGTTGAAAACGAACATCGTCTTTGCTCTAATGGTAAATTTAATTTTATCGTTGGGGGTCGTTCATTTGTATTTCAAGTACATTGCTTAATTCATTTTACCTTGTTTCTTTTCTTTTGCCGCGATTTTCAAGCACTCTTTGAATGATTTACCATTTTTCTTTTCACGTGCATATATTTTTTTAACAAAGGCATTCCATGGACTCATTTTCTTTTTGCCCGTTTTGCGAGCTTTGGTCTTGCGTGAAACGTTTTTTCGTGTTTTTGCCATATATATATACTAAATATTTTATTTTAATAGTTAAAATTGATTTGAAGTAAAATATATAAACATTATATGAAGATTATTTCGATTGAAGGAAACATTGGTTCGGGAAAATCAACGTTTGTCGAATCACTAAAGAAACATTTCCATTCGGAAAGTATTTGTTTTTTAGACGAACCAGTTGAACTATGGAACACCATTGTAGATGAACACGGAAAAACGATGCTAGAAAATTATTACCAAGATTCGAAAAAATACGCATTTTCATTTCAAATGATGGCGTACATTAGTCGTTTGTCTATATTAAAAAAAGCGATCGACAGCAAAAAATACGACATCATCATTACGGAACGAAGTTTGTACACCGACAAATACGTATTTTGTCAGATGTTATACGATGACCATACTATACAAGAAATGGACTATAAAATTTACAATAAATGGTTTGACGAATTCAATATGAATGTTCCGATACATTACGTATATTTGAAAACCGACCCACAAGTATCTTATGATCGAGTGATTCAACGAAACCGACCCGGCGAAATTATTCCATTATCCTATTTAGAACGTTGTAGTCTTTATCACGACATCTGGTTATGTAATAAAGACATCATTACTATAGATGCCAATGTAGATACTTCGCATACAAAAGAATGGGTACAAATTATAGAACAAATGATTTCATCATAATTTTAAACACTATAAAAAAACTGTAGACATTTTTCGAAAAAATATCTAAAATATTGTACATTGTATTTTTTTTACTATAAGACAAGATAAACGCAATGCCATACAAAAACCAAATAAACGTTATTGCTATAAATAACCATAAGGTTTGTGGACTAACATACTTGTCATATATAAAATAAAAAGTTATTATAAAAAAAATAAATCCTAACACAAGAGACAAATATTTATGCATTTTTTTTATTTCACCCAAATATCCAAACAAAAGCATAAAAAAATTACTGATTACAATCCATGACAAATAGGAAAAATCTTTTATGGTAATTTCTACAATACTGGTTGCTCCCTTGTTTATGTATTCAAAAAAATAGACGGTAGACAATAACATTACTGGAGTCGTCCAAAACCAGTCAAAATAACGGACATAAGTTACATCATATTTTATTTTATGAAGCGATATTACCAACCATATATAAAATATGAATTCAATACATTGAACAATGGTTTCCAATATAAGAATGTCTCTTAAAATCAAATCTTTGAATCTCAAAGGAATAAATATCCCATATATAGAAATGATTCCTGTTAGAAATTGTATACATAACGATACATAAGCACTGAATAATATATCGTTCATTATATATTTCGAATAGAATTTAAATAATCAGTAGACTCTTGATTCGATTTATCATAATAATTAGATGCGTTTGAACGTTCTATACTTAAATCATTTATGGCCTTTGGTTTGGCTTCTGTTTTTTTTTCTTTCAACATTTTAGCGACTTGTGTGTTATGCGAAGTAATATTATTCTTATGAGTCGATTCGTTTATCCCACATGTCAAGTAAGTGCACGTAGGAAATCCACCGCTTAAATCGCAATATGTATACGTTTTAAAAAAAGGAAGTACATTATTTTTTGTTTCTTTGGTTATATCCACTTGTACATTGAATGATATATCGTCATAATAAGATTCATTGTATTTTGAATTTATATCGGTCTTGGTATATCTGTCAAAAGGAGAATCAAAATCAACATTATATACCCTAGCTATTTGTGGTGGTATTTGGGTATATATGCAAGGAGTTTCTCCATCTAAATCATGATCAAATTGGTCTTGAATCTCTTTGTATTTCAAATACGTGGTTAGACCTTCTTTTCTGAAAAAAATATACAATAAAACCGCAATTAAGACATAGACTAACATATATATTACAAAGTAATTTTTTCTTTACTTATAAGAATATCCATTCGTTCATCGCGTTCACGTTTTAGTCGTGCTTCAAGCGCCAATTTTTCTAATCGTTCTCTTTCTTGTTTAGCCCGTCGTTGTCTAGCCCGTCGTTGTCTTATTCTTTCCATACGTATTCGAAATGGATGCCATGGTGGTAAACGTTTTAGAAATCTTGATGGTGATAATCCTTCTCTCTTTCTGGTAAAGTATATAAGTAGAACTATACATAATAAAATTACTAAATACATTATATATATAAAAATGATATAAAGAATTAGTATATATAATTATAATAATGTATCAAGTAAAATGGTTTAACAAAAGAAAGGGTTTCGGATTTGTAGTAGATGAAACTGGAAGCGAATATTTCTGTCACCATAGTGATATTTCAATCACTGGATATAAATATCTAAGGGCAGGAGAATACGTAAGTGGTACAGTCGTAAATATGGATGGAAACAAGAAAAAACTCTCTAATATTCTCCCTCCAGTTCCATGGGGGTCTTTAATGTGCCAAGTAGATGTTCGGTCAAAACCACAAGAAGAATCTAACCACGAATAATAAAATATAATGAATAATTTTTATATAGAATTGTATATAAAAATTAAAATACTTAATATAAAATAAGTGATAAGGTAATCAACCCTTGTATAGAAACTAATATTTTAGATAAATTCGTAATAGGATATATGTCTCCATACCCCAACAAACACGAAGTAATAATCGAAAAATACAAACTATCTAAATATCTTTGAAAATAATTAGGTTTGTATATTTTATCTTCTTCATTTCTTACAATATTTTTTACATCTTCCTTTACTTTTTCCTTGTTATAAGGTGTATAAAAAGGTTCCTTGGCTTGGTCATCAATTAAGTCGTCCTTTATAGAGTCTTGTATTTTATTCAATCCATAAAAATTAATCGGATTCATTAGCGAATAAATGAATGAAAAAAATATGGCAGAGACAAATAAATAAAATAATTTATTATGATACTTCATATAAGTATATATATAAAATAATATCGGACTTAGTATAGTCGTCATTCTTATTTTATGGCATGGAGCAATAAGGAAGGGTTTTTATTCATTATCATTTTTTACCGCCTTTTATAGTTTTATTACGTTTTTTAGGTCGTTTTTTACGAGTAAAAGATTTGCTTAATCGTCGGAGTGTTTTTTGTAAAAAGTTCATATATATAATATAAATAAATTATATGTTTATGAATGATAATTTAAATTTACAATTGGAGACATATTATAGTATAGAAGATTATCATTATAAAGCTCTTTTTGTAGAAAAGTTATTATATTATTATCGAAATAGTAATTACACATCCAAAGACAAAACATTTTGTCAACGTTATTGGGAAACAGAACTCGAAGAATTATATTATATATCTTTTCGATTTTTCTAACTATAATATATAATGAAATACTTATTTATAGATATCCGTAAAAGCGACGAAGTGTATTCGAAACGTTTTGACCAATCCAACCATTATGGATTTTATAATATTCCGATGAATATGATACGATTTAATCAACAAAATATTATTGATCATTTAGACTACGTAAATGAAATTTATATTGTATGTCAATCCGCAAAAAGGTCGCAATTCATAAAAAACAAATATTTTAAGGACTATAACAATATAAAGGTAAATAAACAACTCCAGTTTTCAAAATTGAAGCACGGTATGAATGAGTTACTGAATATACCAATACATATTATTGGGTCAAACTCCTTTAATTATTATAGCGTAATGCGTATTATACAAACCATGATGGGTATACTCATTTTAACCATAGGTATGTATACTTATTTACAATTAAAACAAAAAAATCTAATAAAAAAAATAAATGTTATACCCTTAATCATATTGATATTATTTGGAGTAATGGCTCTATACAACGGATTAACTTCGACGTGTTCTATATCTATTCTTTTAGAAAATGAATTGAATTGATACATTTAGACTATATTCAAAACATCGACCTTTATTTTTTTGTAAGATGAATGTAGTTCTTCGTGAATACCTACTAAATATAATTCGGATACTTTAAATCCATAGTTTTCTTCCAATATAGTTTTGTACATGTTTAATTGTAAGGCATAGTGCCAATAATTTGTATCAGGTATATAATCATATTGACTATCTATCGAAAATTTATTGAAGGGGCTTGTTTTATCAATCGATTTACACCTTTTCCAATCATAAATACTTAGTGTATTATCTTCGTTCATAAACACCATATCAATTGATCCGGCGATCTTCCTATGTTCATCATATATCATCCATTCTGACCTATAGGGGGTTAAATGGCTATGGTCTTTTATAAAATTCAAAAAATATTTATATTCTATCGTATCCGGGTTATAATAATGCATAGGTTCATTATTATAATAATCTTCAAACATTTTGTGCATATGAGTTCCTTGTGATGCCGCAGTGGCACCATTTTTATTCCATAATTGCTTAATTTCATGTTTCGTCATACCAAAATATTTATTTTGTTCCCATTTAGGTGAGTTCATCATAGTATCAATAATTTTGTTTGCGTTGAATTTCTCAAATTTTTTTTTTACCCACGTCGTAACAGAGGTAAAATTTGTCATTCCTTTCACATTGTAAATATGACCATCTTCGTAAAAGGTAATATTTTTGTCTCGTTCGTGTTCATTTAGTTCAGCCAACATAATGTATTTTATTGGAAATATTTAATTCAATTTTATTATACATATATGGGTATTCCACCATATTGGACGTCATAAATACATAATAAAATAATTTATTAATATATGAACTATTCATGGACGTTTATGGTTATAATATGTTTGTCTTTGGTATACTATATAAATAAAATAAACATAACGGAAAGAATAAAAGATACTATCAATCTTTACATATTTAATAGTGTGTCTATTCTTTTTATTTTGATCGGTATTTATTATTGTATTTTTTTCGGATTGGAACGTGGACTATTTACAACCGTTATTATTTGGTGTTTATTTGTAGTGGCGACACCTATACCTGAGGCAGGTTTGCTAGTTTCTATACCATTAAAAAACTTATTGAAAATAGATTTAGACATTACTCAAATTTTTGTCTCTTTGTTTGCTTTGAGTTTTATTTTTTATTCGTATTACTTTTTTAGACAATCCTTAAAACATTCCAAAAGCGGACAATTACTTTTGAAGATTATTGATTTTGGATCATTCCAAATTTTTATCACGTCAATAGTGGCCTCTATTAGTATGTCGTATTTAATCATTGAAGTTATTGATAATATTTTGCATAAGAAGTCAATATATAATATTAAAAATCTCTTATTTTTTGCGATATTCATCGTATTATTTATTAGTTATTTTATTTTCTTAAAAAGATTTATATAATACATATCATATGATTTGTAACACGTGTCAGTTTGATTGTATTCAATCATGTAAGTATTTTTATAATGAGGAAATAAGTGATTTGTTATGTATATTTGTCTCTTTACCAAATGATATATTAAGACTCATATATCATTACACATATCATTATGAAGGACATGGTGTAACCTATAGAACCAAAATAAAACCTATATGTAGTCCGTGTTTTCAAATGGGTTATTACAAAACGTTATATAATAAACAACTCCATTTTTTTGATGTATGTATAAACGACCATTATACAAAAAAAGTAAAAGAATATTTCAATAAAAAATATATCCCCAAGACTTACAATATTTGTAGCTCACCCGACGAATCAATATAATATATTTTTTTTACAATATAATTCTTTTTCTTGGATAATATAGATATACTCGTTTCACAATGCTTACAACATTTACTTAACCCTAATGCATTCCCTTCTTTATTTGTTTTGAACACACACAAGAATATTTTTGTTGGTTTATTTTGTCTCGGTATCTTCATTAAGGCATCGACTTCGGCGTGTATAGTGCCGTGATGTAAATTCGTTTCATATTTGTTATAACCCACTGCGTAAAAGATAATATTTTTCATTCAATACCAAGCACGACATAAACGTTCGGCCGTTGTTGGCATTCGGAATAGATGCCCGCTTAGGAGCATAAGAATACATTTGTTCTAAAACAAGATTCTTTTTACTTGACATAGTATTCTATTAACAAATTAACTTTATCAATTTTTATATACATATAAATATAAATATCATATTCCTTTATGGATAATATATTATTATTTGTATGTATTACCCTAAACAATATTCAAACCACATTTAATGTTTTACAACCTTTTTTATTAATGTTTCTAAAAATGTTTGATGTACATCTTTATACGATACAAAACATGGAAAAGATAAATAATATACGTAATATAGTAAAGGACTCAATGTGTATGAGATATAATGACGAGTCAAATCCATTAGGTCTTGTGATTCATTCAAAAATGATTGCATATTTTCCAACCGATTATTTTGGAAGAAAAGTGCATATTTTATTAAGAAAAAAAGATAAGAATGATATTTTGGAAAAAACTAATAAACCTGTCATAGAAAAAATTATACCAATTAAATATAAAGACACACAAGAGTCAAAAATAGATTATTGTTATAGGAGTGGCGATTTTAGTTTTTTTGAATACAAGAAATCTAAAATGTACATTAATACAACTATGTTTACAGAAGAACAGAGACAAATATACAATAATATTATGGATATTTATAACAAAAAAAATAATGTAAAATGTTATTTATATGGAAACGTAAATAGTGGAAAAACCTTTTTAGCTTATTTAATGGCACGTGAATTAAACTGCTATTTGTGTGACACGTTCAATCCAACCGAACCATCTGATAATTTTTCAAATATATACACCTCTATTCACCCTAGTCCCAAAAAACCACTCATTATTTTATTGGATGAAGTAGATATAATGATTCATAACATACACAATCAAACTATATTGCCTCATAAACACAATACGATTCAAGTGTATAATAAAGTCACATGGAATAATATGCTTGATAAATTAGACTATGGGTTATATCCTAATGTAATATTATTGTTATGCTCGAATGTAAGTACCCAAGATATAAATAAGTTAGACCCTTCTTATTTGAGACAAGGACGAATGGATTTGATACAATATTTAATAAAATAATAATATATAATGAATAATAATGAATTAAATAATGAATTAAATAATGACTTAAATAATGACTTTATCATTAAAAAAACAAGAGCTGAAGGGAATTGTGCGATTCATAGTATTTTACTTGGATTACAGATGTTTTATAGCAATGATGATATCATACAAATCATAAATCAATACTTAGATGACGAAGAACAAATAAGTGAAATATGTTTAGTAAAAGATAAACATAAATTAGAATTTAGTGCCGAGACTACAAATGCTATTCGAAATATGTTATATAATTATTATACACATAATCAAACACAAATAAGTGAAGATATGCAACTACCATATAGACCAGGTGAAAATAATACCCCACAATGGATTAAGATAAAGGAAGATAAGGCATTCTTAACTACAAACGATTTACATTATATTACTAAAATATTTGATATTTGTATAAAGCTAAGAACTAAACATGGTAACCAAAATGTTTGGATGTTCATAGATAGTTCTTCTGATGCTCCTGGATGGTCAGAGAACAATTGTATGAATAAAAAAATTATTTATATGCATCATATAAATAATAATCATTTTGATTTATTAATACCAAAAGCAGATAGGTCAAAATATGAATCACTTGAAAGTATAAAAGGATGTAATTCTAAGAATAGGTCAACAAGAAAAAACTCATTCAAAAAGTCATTACCACCTCAAAATAACTCATTACATAATAAGACAATCAAAAATCCATTCAAAAAATTATCTTCAAAACAAAATAATACACGTAAGATAAAAAATCGTTTCAAAAAACAAACCAATTCCGAGTATATATATGGCGGTTTAGCCGCGACGGGTATAGTTGCTGGATTATTATTCGTTTTAACCATTATTTAAATAGGTATCTATATATTATGTTGATACCTACTATTGCCCACGGCATTACAGACTTAGCCGATTGTCCAATAAAAACACTAACCTCGTACGCTATCATAAACCCGTTAGTATTGAATATGAATATAGAATATCAAACCATATTATTATTAGCTAGTTCGGTATATCATATGCGTAATGATGTTCCGGGTGGATTACTAGGTTCTTCTATAATGCATAACATATGGGTATATGAACCGCAAATCGCACATTTTTTTTTAGGTTACATACATAGTCCACGACATTATTATCGAAGTTTAAAAACAAAACGCTTGCCTAAATTATGCCTCATTTTCGGTATGTCTATGTTGTCTCTAATAGGACTCACCTATAATTGGAATGAATATTTTATATGTAAGTTTGGTTCATTGTGGTGGTCCGCACCAGTGATATCGCATATTTTTGTTCATGAATTATTTGTTGACAAATAAAGTTTTTCTAACTCTTCCAATCTTTTTTCAAATGAATCGTTCTTTTTTTTTAATTCTTCGTCTAAATCTTTTATACTTTGAATCGCAAGTGTAAACAAAGAGTTGTAGTTCAACGCATAATATTCGCTTGATTTTGAAACAACAAAAGATATATCTTCTATATCTAAAATATCATTGGCTATAAATCCAATTTCTTTTTTGTTATATTTTATATATTGTTTTGGTTGTAACTTTCGAATATTATCAATACCTGAAATGTCTTCTATATTTGTTTTTAATCGTCGGTCGGACGACATTACTATATTTTCTGTGCGTATTGTTCCTTCTACAAACATGTCTTTATAAATGGTGACTTCACCGCTTGAATCTATCAATAAAGCATCACCTTCACTACCTGCGTTAAATAACGCAACTGAATTATTGTCTCCATTACCAAATTGAGATACCTTTAATGCAGGACCAGTTCCTTGATTCGATATGTCCAATTGCGTAGATATAACAATTTCATTATTTACAGTCGTGTTATTGAATATAACATCATTCAGATTAAATGAACCATCTAAACTTATATTACCCTTAACATGTAAATTATTATCTAGAGTCAAGTTATTTATACTCACATCTATAGTATTGTTTAGACTTTTTTGTTTTGTATCTAATAAAGTTATAATATTATCATTCTTTAATTCATATACTCTTACATCATTATTAAAACCTTTAAAAGAAACCGCTGAGATAATAGTACCTTCTGAATTTATTACGACATTTTTGCCAAATTTATCATTATCAATTCTTCCATTAATTTCAAATTCAAGTATCCATACGTCATTATTTTCGTTATATTCATATACTCTTACGTGGCCATAATTATTACCATTATTATCATTTTCCTCGGAACCAATCGCAACAATAGTGCCACTTGAGTTTATGGATACATAATGAGCATTATCACCTACGCCATCCCCATCTATGTCTTGCCCCAATTTTATCCATGAAGTACCATCGTAACGATATATTCTTACATGACTTGAATTAGTCCCATTATCAGAATTTTTTGGAGCACCAATGGCAACAATATTCCCAGTACTGTTTATAGAAACTAGAAAACCACTCCAGTCACCAGCATTTTCGCCATCAATATCATTACCCAATTGATTCCAAGAAGAAGCAACCTCATCATATTTATATATTTGTGTAAGACCTGAACCATTTCCGTTACCATCGCCTATTTCAGGGGCTCCAATCGCAACAATATTACCAGTTGAGTTTATAGATACAGAAAAACCGCTACGCCTATGAAGATATTTGCCGTCAATGAGTTGTCCTTTTTGAATCCATGAAGTACCATCATATTCATATACTTGTGTATGCCCTGTACGATAATCCGAACTGTACGAACCAATTGCGATGATATATCCAGAATCATTTATAGATATACTCCATCCGTTATTATCTCCTGTATTAATCCCGTCAATATCACTTCCTAATTGTACCCATGAAGTACCATTATATTCATATACTCGTGTATGTCCTCTTGATTGATCGTGAAACCAAGAGCCAACCGCGAGAATAGTACCATCACTATTTAAAGAACATGCTGTTCCCGTGCCAAGGCGATCACCGCCACCCGCACCTCGAATAAGTTGTCCTAATGTATTCCAAGAACCATTCTCATATTTAAATACAGAAGCGCTACCCGCGTAATTTTCATTATTTTCGCCTTTTTCATATGGAGCTCCAACCGCAATAATATCGCCACTTGAATTCATAGATAAAGATGTGCCAAATCGATTCATTGTCATACCCGTTGGTGTAAAAATATCTCCTCCTATTTGTTTTATCTCCTTAGAAATTATAGAATTATTCACAGTTAAACGACCAACATTTAAATTAGTTTGGTCGGTTATTACATCTTGTTTTTGTAAAAACTGTGTATTTATACTTTGTAATGAACTATCTATAATAGACAATGCGCTATTTACTTCACCAAATGAACTATCTATAATAGACAATGCGCTATTTACTTCGCCAAATGAACTATCTATAACAGACAAAGTACTATTTACTTTACCAAATGAACTATCTATAATAGACAAAGTACTATTTACTTCGCCAAATGAACTATCTATAACAGACAAAGTACTATTTACTTCACCAAATGAACTATCTATAATAGACAATGCGCTATTTACTTTGCCAAATGAAGTATCTATAACAGACAAAGTACTATTTACTTCACCAAATGAAGTATCTATAACAGACAAAGTACTATTTACTTCGCTAAATGAAGTATCGATAACAGACAATGCGCTATTTACTTCGCCAAATGAGCTATCGATAACAGACAATGCGCTATTTACTTCGCTAAATGAAGTATCGATAACAGACAAAGTACTATTTACTTCGCTAAATGAACTATCTATAATAGACAAACTAGTATTTACTTCGCCAAATGAACTATCGATAACAGACAAAGTAGTATTTACTTCGCTAAATGAAGTATCGATAACAGACAATGCGCTATTTACTTCGCCAAATGAAGTATCTATAACAGACAAAGTACTATTTACTTCGCTAAATGAAGTATCGATAACAGACAAAGTACTATTTACTTCGCTAAATGAACTATCTATAATAGACAAGGCGTTACTTGTGTCAATAATTTTTTGATGTACATCAATATTTTGTATCACTAAACTTGCGTCCACATTTATTTTATTGGCACTTAATTGCTGATTAATGACTAAATTACCATTCATCGTAGTATCTCCTATTATATTACTTATTTTTGTGGTATTATTGAATACAGCCGGTACATCACTTATAAAAGACATTATATTATATGAATATATATAAATTTGAGACAAAATTATGATATATTTGTTCAACAATCGCAACTACATTTTATTTAAGGCTTGTACGATTTGACGTAATTATAGTAAGTGGTATAATAATATGTTTTACACCTACATACCATTATTGGATAAGTATATATAAAGCTTTACTATAATTTATTAAATTATAATTATTACTTAGTCACCAAAATAAATACTATGTCTTTGTCTGCTAAGAATAATGGACTAAAATACAATTTAGAAATCTAAAAAATGATTTGACGTTTATACATGCTCTTTATGCTTACATATTTAATAATTTTTTGACGTACATCGTTCGATCATATAGAATTTAATAAAATATATTCTTGGTGTGGACAATGACTTTCTTAATGTAGTCATAATCAAATGGCACCGAGTTTAGAACATTCTTGGTCGTTAAAAATTAATAATATATATTATAATTATCCTATATATTATTCTGGTGAAGTTGGAAACTCTATTCCTTCGGTCCATATACTTGGAAAATCACGGAGTTCTTGACGATATACTATCCATTTGTCTCGTTGCGGATAATCTGAAACAACTCGAAAATCACTCTCTTGTAATAGTTGATTACGCTTTTGTCTTATATTTTCTTTAAAGTAATCCCCTTTTATTTCTTCCCAATATTGTTTGAGTTGTTCGTCGCTTGGTTTCGGTATATCTTTTTCCAACCATTCTAAAGTATCATAAGTATCTTTGATAAAAAATTGTTTATTTGGATATTTGAACGTGAGTGTGATAAAGTAATCCATTATATACACATTAGAAATTAAAATGGAACCATTTCCATTATTATTGTCAACCAGTCAACAACAGAGTGTCTTATTGTCGTGTTATTACGAGTTAATAATAAAGAATAAGTCCCAGCAGGAACATTTGTCACATAATTAGACTGACTAAATGAGAGATGGAAATTTCCCGAGTTGAAGTATTGCTTCAATTCTCCAATCATTATATTTGTACCTCCCGCATTTGGAACAGCATATAATTGAAATATACCAAGACCTGTAGAATCTTTCTTATAAGCAGAATTATAAAAATGAAGAATAAAATTACCTGTAATCACTACATTCGTCGCAACCGTTACTTGTGTTCCTCCACTCGCACTTGGAAACCTATTATTTAAATTAAAAACGGGTTTTATAACCTTCCATTTTGGACTGATAATATTCCCGCCGAATTGGGCTACGTTTGTGCTTGTATTTAATATAAGAGGCCACTCTCCGTTTACTTGCGTCCAAGCTTCGATATTGGATACCCCCGATAAAAAATACATTCTGCTGTCGTTCATATGTATCATTCCAGAACGCTGGTTTGCGCTTGTCTCTTTAAAAGTAATCGTTGGTCCGTTTCCCGTAAGAACTAAACCTTCGCTTTGTCCGCCCGCATTACCTATATCTACCCTACCACTCGTGTTGATAGTAGAAGTATTTAAGGTGCTTGTATTTACACTGGAAAAGTTTACGTCTGCTGGTAAAGTTCCTCCTGCCGAACTAATTGTATTACCTACAATCGTGATGTTTGTTCCCGCAGTCAATACGTCTTGTTTTGTAGCCAATTCTTGTTGTGTAACATCTCCACCGCCATTATTTGACAAATCAATCAACTTCTCATAAATATCTAAATCTTGAACAATTAAACTATTATCCACAATAAGGTTATTTCTGAAATATGAGTTTCCAGACACATCTAACTTATTATTAAATGATAAATCATTATATTTTACACCTATACCAAGTGTATTTACATGAGTTATATATACATTATCTGACGTATCTCTTAACCAAGATGTATCCGTATAATTCATTGAGGAAGAATTATTTCCACTTAAATATAAACCACCTGAAATAGTTAAAGAAAAATTTTCATTTACATCACTTGTACCAATACCAATTGGTGTAGAATCATAATAATATGTATTTCCAGATGGTTCAAATATACCTGACATACCATTATTTGACAAATCAATCAACTTTTCATAAATATCTAAATCTTGAACAATTAAACTATTATCTACAATAAGGTTTTTTCTAAAATATGCATTTCCGCATACATCTAGTTCTAGTTTATTAATGAATGATATATCATCTTTTATTTTATTTATTTTTTGGTTTAAAGTTAGCATTATAACAACAAAATAAAATAAAAGGTTGATTTATCCTAATCGATTTCTTCGATATTGGGTTCCAAACCAGGTTCCGAAACATCCTCAGTAGATGTTCCGACTGATTTCATATATTCTTGTAGTTCTTGCTGTTTGGTTTTGTACACATTAATAGATTCATCGTTATGTGTTGTTAGCCATTGGATTTCTTCATTGATTTTTTGTAATACATTTTCCTTTTCAGCAATAGATGATTGTTCCATCTGACTTTTTATTTGATATAAACTTTGTTCATAACTTTGCTTTGTTTCCAAGGTCATCTTATATTCTTCGTCTTGGGATTTATACAATTCGGCATCTTGTACCATTTTTTCAATATCAGAATCTGATAATCGACCTTTATCGTTTTTAATTTCGATTTGCATTTCTTTACCAGTGGTTTTTTCTTTGGCACTCACTTTAAGAATACCATTAGCATCTACTTCAAACGACACCTCAATTTGTGGTTGACCGCGTGGCATAGGTGGGATTCCTTCTAACAAAAATTCACCCAGTTTATTATTGTCTTTGGTTTTTACCCTTTCACCTTCAAATACTTGGATATTTACAGCCGGTTGGTTGTCAGAATAGGTTGAAAAAATTTGAGTCTTTTTTACCGGAACAGTAGTATTACGATGAATTAAACTGGTCATTACACCACCAGAAGTTTCTAAACCAAGGGATAAAGGCGTCACATCAATCAATAACAAATCTTTTAATGCTTCGGATTGATTATGTCCACTTAAAATTGCGGATTGAATGGTAGCACCATATGCAACCGCTTCATCTGGATTGATGCTACGACATAATTCTTTACCACCAAAAAAATCAGACAATAATTGCTGGACTTTTGGAATACGAGTAGAACCACCCACCAAAACAATTTGCTGAATTTGTGATTTAGATAATTTACTATCACGAATGACCTTTTCTACTGGTTCCATACATTTCCGGAAATAATCCATATTCATATCTTCGAATTTGGCGCGACTAATAGTAGTGTTATAATCCATACCATCAATCAATGAATCAATTTCAATGCTAGCTACTGTAGACGATGACAATGTACGTTTGGCACGTTCACACGATGTTCTTAGACGTCGCATTGCCCGTTGATTGTCCGTTAATTCTTTTTTATATTTTCGTTTTAATTCTTGGAGACAATAATCTACCATTCGATTGTCAAAATCTTCACCACCTAAATGGGTGTCTCCAGCGGTTGCCTTGACTTCAAAAATACCTTCGTCAATCGATAAAATACTAACATCAAAGGTTCCGCCACCCAAATCAAAGATTAAAATATTTTGTTCATCTTTTTTGTCTAGACCATAGGCAATTGCTGCGGCGGTTGGTTCATTGATAATACGTAAAATATTTAATCCAGCAATCGCCCCCGCATCTTTGGTCGATTGTCTCTGACTATCATTGAAATAGGCGGGTACTGTAATGACCGCATTTTTCACTTCTTTACCAAGATAGGCTTCGGCAATTTCTTTCATTTTAATAAGCACCATCGAAGATATTTCTTCAGGTGAAAATGTTTTTTCTTCCCCTTTATAGGTTACTTGGACGTTGGGTTGATTTGATTTTCCTTCTACTACTTTGAAAGGCCAATGTTTCATGTCTTGTTTCAAATCGTTCATAGTGCGTCCAATCATCCGTTTTGCGTCAAAAATGGTATTGGTTGGATTCATAGAGACTTGATTTTTTGCCGAATCGCCAATCAATCGTTCTTTTTCATTGAAGGCTACGTAAGAAGGCGTTGTACGATTTCCTTGGTCGTTGGCAATGATTTCAACTCTATCATTTTGCCAAACGCCTACACAAGAATACGTTGTTCCAAGATCAATACCAATTGTTTCCCCATCCATTGGTATTCATCCTAAGTTCTTTTTATATTTTAATAATATAATTATCATTAGATTCTACACAAGGTTTGCGAATATTTTGTATATATAAGGCTTCCCATTTCATAGAATGATGAATAATAATATTTGAGTAACATAATTGGTGATTACCAGAAATATTCATTTTTATAATATTATTTCGGTTATATAAATATTGACTTATGTTAGATAAGGCCTGTTTATTGTTGTATCTATAATCTATTTCCAAAAACAATAACCAACCAGTGGTAACATATTTTATCATATCTTGAAATTGTGTATCTTCTACGTAGGTGACATTATCATATTGTTCACGATTGACGTAATCAGTGCATATAATATTTACTTTATAAGATTGTTCCAATATGTGGGGTATTAGTTCACCATTATGTATAATAATAGTTAATATTGGTTTTGCTATATAATAAGTATTACACAAAGACAACACGGTTCGTTCAAATGCGTGTTCGATTTGTCCGTCGTGTATCATTCGTGTTTGATAATGATGTTTAAATTTGTGGAAAATTTCTTCAATAGGTCGTTTATATATATGTTGTAAATAAACATAGTCGTTTTCATCAGATTCATTCAACAATGGATACAAACGTTCATCGCCAAAGATAAGATCACAAATGCTTTTTTTCAAAATATATACATTTCCTTCAATAAATGCGTTTTTATGTGGGTCATTTACATTCAAATATTGCTTCAATTCATTGGTATAACTATAATTAAAATCCACATTTTTTGTTTGATTCATCATTTTTATATTGTATTGCTTGTACAAGGTATATGCCAAGTTTGGAAAATATCCTTCGTAATCATATAAGTTAGAGACAATATGATCCATATTATCAAATAAAGTATCCATATAAATATGTCTCAAATGGGGGTCGGTTTTAGAATGCATAAAATAAATATAATCATAAGTAATATCTTTGTCTTTCAAGTATTTTACCATCATCATTTTAGCACCTATATCTAGTCCATTGTTTGGTATTTTTAATATAGTCATATGACTATATACTTTTTCTAAGAATCCAATAGAATAGGTCACCACAATATGAAAATACTTGGATAAATCAAACAAATAATAATCGTATATAGCACTAAATTGTGATATATCAAAACAATGTAAATGAACAAACAATGGTTTTGAATATACCTCATATTGTTCGACATTGTATTCCATTGGTTTTTGACGTATACATTTCAAATTTACCTTGTGAAATAATAATTTATATTTCTGTTCGTTAAAATAATTCATAATCGTTCTATTCATTGTAACATCAAATTGTTGATTCAAATCTTTTATAATAGTATGTTTTTTTTGACATTGTTCAATATGGTATGATATTTCAGAATAATCCCCTACAATAGGATTTATGAAAATGACTCTATCATTGTATTGTTGTTCATGTTGATTCAGTTTAGGACTTTCACTAATGATCACATTATTAAACGGCAAACATTCATTCAGACGTGTTGTCTCTAATAAACTATTGTTATAATAAGAAATATTCAAAATAATTTTACTTTTTTTAATCAGTTCATTTAATTTTTCGCCAAACACATTGGTCACTATGGTTATGTTGAACTTTTTTTTTAAATCGCCTAATATTTTGTTACGTCTTTCATTGAGTGTTCCATAAAATAAAATGTCAATGTGATCGCTCGTGGAAATAGGTGGTTGGAATACATGTATTTTGGATTGGATTTGGTCGTTATAATATTTTAGATTATAGGAGTTGTAATCATAAATATACATAGCATGTTTGAATAATTCAATGTATTTATGTATATTCACATTTTCAATAAGATTTTCCAGTTGAAAAATAACGTATTTACTATCTTTCAATAAAGAATATATGGATGGATTTAATCGACTATAGGACAAAATAAATAATATATTTTTTTTGTATTTTAAATTTTTATTATAAAATAACATTTCATTTACATCATGTATCAAATGGGTCGCAATATTTTTGTCGTTTAAATATTTATTTATATTTTTTGCTAAATTGTATTGATATACGTTATAAAATATATCGATGACAATAGACATTAAACATAAGTTATATATTATAAATACAAAATAAACGATTAATATATATGTGTGATTATACCTTAAGCGAATTAGAAATATTTTTTTATGATGATATTTCTGAAAATGACACCAATTATTCTACTTATGAAGATTTGAATCATTTGTCTCTAACCGAACTATGGAGACATGCTAATATGTTTGGCTATAAAGAACAGCGAATTATTTTTAATGATTGTTCTTATAATGATGCGTTTTATTGTAATTATTTAAATACTTATAGGACACAAGTATTGAACGTAGACCCTTATTTTAATTGGCAACTATACATACAAAGTTATAGCTTAGCTATAAATAGTGAATATTACGCATTATTGGATTTTATGGACCGACGGAATTTAGAACCTTGTGCGTCTGTATCGTCATCCAATACATTAAGTATTTCAAGTACCAAAGCACATTATACAATAATAGGAGAACAATCCAGTTATCAAAAAGAGCAGTTTATGTTTCATTATGGGTCTGGTCAAACGTCAACCAATTTGTTTGGTATGGTAGTTCCGTTTAAATCTAAATTGCTAAGAGGATATTTTATGTATCACTATGACGAAGAAGATGTAACTTCAGATTTATCATATAATACAAACGATACCTATATAAAATTAAAGTTATACATAGATGGTTCTAATACAAATTATTATATAGAAGAAATGCTAGACTCTTCAAAACATATGGTGGTTGGAATGTTTAAAAGTGAAGATAGTTCATACAATGGATGTATTATCCAAAATACGACAATTGAGGTAGAACAAAACTCCATATTATCATGGTATTGTGAAGAGTTGAATTCAAACATAGGAGATGATTATACCGAACGTCCATATAATCCTTCTAGAAATAGATTTATCGTTGTTTTAGAATCATTATAATATAAAAATTATATATGATAGAAGAATTAAAGATTTATTTTATTGAAGAATGTAATACATCAACACTTGAGTTCAAATACAAATCGTATCCCGATTTATCAGGAATGACCAACAACCAATTATGGAACCACGCGAACGATTATGGTTATAAAGAACAGAGACAAATATTTCATGATTGCTACTATAATAGTTTGTTTTATGATTATTACTTAGCGGATTATCGAAAAATTGTATTGTACCATAATTCACATTTTGATTGGAAAATTTACAAACCTACAAGTGAATATGATGCTCTGATACAGTATATAAATCAGTGCGACTTGTCTTACAATGATCTTTTAGACGATGTATCTTATACAAATCCACATTATTCGCTTGTGGCTGAATGTTCCAATTACGATTATCAAACATTTCCATTTGCTTATGGAGCAGGTCAATGGTCAAGTGGTTTTTTTGGGGTAATTGTTCCATGTAAATCCATATTGAAACGAGTATATTTTATGTATTTATACGATGGTTATGAGAACTATGAAACCAGCGAATTTTTAGATGTATATGATTTTAATTCATCCAGCGTACGTATTAAGATGGATTTATATATCAATGGAATCATGAGTGATTATTATGTGGAAGAAACGCTTGATGCTAGTAAAAATATGTTGGGGGCATTATTCAAGAAAAAAAATATAAATGGTCCAACCATAAGTGTTGACTATGATGAAATTATAATAGAAGAAAATTCAGTGATTTCGTGGTTTTGTTCGGACTTATTGTCTCAAACTACCAATCGCGAATATACCAATTACCCATACAATCCAGCTAGAAATAGATTTATAATGATTTTAGAACCTTATAATACGCGTTATGTCTCTAATCCAAATATTGATTTGGAAACTATAAAGAGTGATATTGAAATGAATCAATATAATATTTCATTAAAACAAAATAAATTAAATGCTGGAAATAATATAAAAATAGTAGACAATATTATTTCTGTGGTTGGTGTAAGTGGTGTAGAAAGTAATTTTTATTATGTAAATCAACTACGAAATGACGTAGATAGTTCTTTTGTTGAAATAAATGATTTAATAACCAATATAACAATAGATAGTGATCTGAGTAACTCTGTATATGATTTATCTAGCAGCGTAGAAGCATTATATTTAGATGTATCTAACCTAAACATAAGTAAACAACCTACTATTAACGAAGGCGATTTATCAATTAGCGATACTTCTGGACTAGAAATTGCCTTGTCCAATAAACAAGACACCATTTCGTTTTCAAGTGATATTTGCTTGAATGACTTACATGTACATGGAAATATTATAATTGATGGTTCATTGAATGTAAATAATCTAATAAATACTACGATCAATAATGAAATACTAGTTAGTACCCAATTAGATATTTCAAATGAAGGAACTGGACCAGCGTTAAAAGTTTCCCAATTAGGGAGTGGAGACAATAATTCAGTCGCGTTATTTAACGCAGGTAGTGAAGGGGATGCATTATTGATTGATTCGTCAGGCAATACAAGTATTTACAAAGAGTTAGAAGTATTTGGTGATGTTTCTATGAATCAAGCAACTATACAAACATTGGATGCGTCGCAAATCAACGCTTCCAACATCGTAGGGTATCAAGAAACCTTGATTGCGGGGGCAAATATATCCATCGTTGGGAATATCCTATCGTCTACAGCCGACGCAAACTTTTCCACTGTCAATACAAGTACATTAAATGCTCTTACTCTGTTCACCGATGGTTATGTTTCTATTGGCGGTGTGATTACTGCCCCGAATCAAATAGGGGTTTTAGCCTATTCTAAAAGTGGTGACACCGTTTCAGGAGGTTTAACCAAATTGCCTTATGAAGAAGCGCAGTATAACATAGGAGGTCATTACGATACATCTACTAATGTGTTTACTTGCCCTGTGGCGGGGAGATATTACGTGTATGCTTCTTATTACACCATTAATAACCAAAGCGCAACGGTAGATTTAATATTAGACGATGGTTCTACCATACGACTTATATCAAGAAGTCAAGAGGGCTCTAACACACCAGGTAATAACCAAAAAAGGCAAATGTCCGTCATTATAGATTGTAGTGTCGGCGACGAATTGTACGCTCGTATGGCAAACTCTCAAATAAGATTAAGACAAAATACTACTACAGACGACGAAATATTAAATCCTTTTGTAGTTCAATTTCTTGGATAAAATAAAATCTATACATATATTATATGGATTATAGCAAAATATTAGGAAAGTATTATGGCGAACATGCGTGGATATGCGGCGAAACATACGACAGTTTAAGATGGTTAGACGATACCTTACCTAAACCTACTTTAGAAGAATTAGATTTAAAATACGATGACTTACAAATGGTCGAAATGCGTGAAGAGCGTGATAAACTATTACGAGATAGCGATTATACTGCCTTGCCCGATTTTCCGCAACGAGAACTATGGTTGGCCTATCGGCAAGCGTTGAGGGACTTTCCGAGTGTATGGGTGCATGACATGCCCTTTCCACAAAAACCAGAATAAAATAATATATACTAATAACGTATATATTATTAGTATTCCATTACCAAGAGTGTAATCGTTTTAACGCCATGTGGTTTTATGGCACCATCAAGCAACTAATATACGAAACAAAGAATGTAATAAAATACTATGATGTTAATAAAAAACAAGGACATATAAGAGAGCCAAGTCGTTTTTTAGGATATTAAAAGTCAATAGCCATGATACCAAATTATACTTTAAATAAAAATAAACTCCTATGTTATATGCCGTCTAAATATTTGTTTTTGAACAACAAAGAAATTATGTCCATCTCGCGAAGTTTTGTATGGAGAAACTTACCGGTTTAAGTAAGCTAAGTTGTGATCGCCATATTAGTGTGATAAATGCGGTGATTGTATTCGGTATTGCTTGTTCCCATAGCGAAGTATTATTAAAATTTAATGCACCTACTTTAAATTATTATAGTTCGTTCAACAACCAGCCGTGTATTACCTTCAATCCGTAGACAAGAACATATTTGAACAAGTATATGAAAATCAAATTCATCTATTAAATAATAATAATTTACACCATTAAAGATTTAAAACATCACTTAATCGCATTATGCTTAACCCTTAAACTCGATTACGTAGACCAACAAGCGAATGAGGAACTACCTAAGCATCTCGGTGATATTTGACCAACTATAAGAATAAAATATCTATCGTAATGTATATTCACAATCAAGAATGTAGTATGACTATATAAAAACCGTTATATATTGTCTATAAGAAATTATGGTTGATATACATAAAGATAATTCTGTGTGTTACATTCAGAATATTGATAAAATTTAAAATATTATAAGAATATATAATGTCGGGTATCAAAAGAACCACTACAAGTCGCGCTACTAAAAATGAATACAACCTAAAAGGGATTACCTATTCTGATGTAGGAGATTTAACCAATATAGATAATTCTTTAAATGTTGTCGGAAATGTAACCATTCAGTCTAAACTTAAAACTATAGGCGATGTATCCTTAAATGCGTTTGTCGACGTGTCTGATGGGTTGAATGTCGCTGGTCCAACTACGGTATCCACTTTACAAGCCTCTAGTGATGTGTCACTTAACGCCAATGTTGAAATAGCAGAACATTTATTGGTAAAAGGCGATGTATCCTTAAATGCGTTTGTCGACGTGTCTGATGGTTTGAATGTCGCTGGTCCAACCACCGTGACCACTTTACAAGCCTCTAGTGATGTGTCACTTAACGCCAATGTTGAAATAGCAGAACATTTATTGGTAAAAGGCGATGTATCCTTAAATGCGTTTGTCGACGTGTCCGATGGTTTGAATGTCGCTGGTCCAACCACCGTGACCACTTTACAAGCCTCTAGTGATGTGTCACTTAACGCCAATGTTGAAATAGCAGAACATTTATTGGTAAAAGGCGATGTATCCTTAAATGCGTTTGTCGACGTGTCCGATGGTTTGAATGTCGCTGGTCCAACCACCGTGACCACTTTACAAGCCTCTAGTGATGTGTCACTTAACGCCAATGTTGAAATAGCAGAACATTTACTAGTAACAGGCGATGTATCCTTAAATGCGTTTGTTGACGTGTCTGATGGGTTGAATGTCGTTGGTCCAACCACCGTGACCACTTTACAAGCCTCTAGTGATGTGTCACTTAACGCCAATGTTGAAATAGCAGAACATTTATTGGTAAAAGGCGATGTATCCTTGAACAAGGATTTGTACGTTGATGGTGAAACACGTTTGGTAGGCACAGTCACTATTGATGGGTCTTTGAATGTAAATGAGTCTTCTTATACTTACACCAAAACGACCATAAATAGCGTAAATTTGGATGTAAGCGATAACATCATAAAAATAAATGTAAAAGACATTTCAAGTAACCAAACTACCAATTTGCCTTCTGGTATTATGGTTCAAGATTCTAGTGATAATGTATTTTTTGGTTACAGTGGACGAAAAGAAGGTCAAGAACATAGTGATAAATTCATCATTACAAAAACACATTATGATGAAAGCGCACAATCCGATATATCGTTGTCTTACGATGATTCAATTGATGTGTTTATGAATGGTTCATTAGAAGTAAGTGGAAATGTAGTAATAAAGGGTTCATTAGAAGCTGCTTCTATGGTCGGGTTTGCTTACCAAGCTTTAGGCGAAACGAATGATTTATCGGCTGGTGAATTTCCTTTTGCTTATGGTGCCGGAGCATATGACCAAGATGAAAATTTTGGATATCCCATTTTAATCAAAAGTGATTTAGTAAAAGTGGGTCTTATGTTAAGCGATTTATCGATGGATAGTGGTGATGCGTCTATAAATGATGTAACGTTTGAAATAAATGGTACATCCGTGTCATTCGATTGGAATGATTTGAGTGGTTATTGTGGAAAAACGACCAAAACATATCCAACCAAAGACGTACAAATACCTTTGGATGAAGGAGATATGGTAAATGTCGAATGTACATCATTGACTTTGAATAATTTTCCTACCAGATATGATGTAGTCGCCGTTCAAAAAGCGCGTATAATAATGAAATTTTTAACTACTTAAATATATAATTTATATCATGTCAATGATAACCATTGAGATGATGGGAGGTCTTGGGAACCAATTGTTTCAGATTGCTTGTGTTTTGTCGTATAGTTTGAAAAATAAAAAAACCTTTTATTTTGAAGATAAACTACCAACTCGTAATGACAGACCCTTTTATTGGGACAATTTACTGAGTTCACTAAAAATATTTTTAAAACCATCTATTCGTTTACCAATATACAAAGAACCACAATTTCATTATACTCCAATACCTTATATAGAAGAATCGTTCAAGTTGTGGGGATATTTTCAGTCTTATAAGTATTTTAAAGAACATGAACAATCTATATTCCGTTTGTTAAAAATACGAGAAACTCAACAAAAATATAGTCCAACAAATAAGGTCTCTTTGCATTTCAGGATTGGGGATTACAAAGATATACAAGAACATCACCCACTATTGACGATGGATTATTATAAGAACGCAATGAAACAACTTATACGCGATACGCAAAAGGATAATTGGAATATACTTTATTTTTTTGAGGAAAAGGACGCGTCTTATGTAAATGAATATATTGACCAGTTGAAAAAAAACTATCCTAAACTAACGTTTGAATCAGTAGACCATAACTTAAAAGATTGGGAACAAATGATACAAATGAGTTTATGTAAACACAACATAATAGCAAATAGTTCATTCAGTTGGTGGGGGGCATATTTAAATCCATTTGAACCAAACGTATATTATCCTAAACAATGGTTTGGTCCAGCACAAGGTAATAAATCTATGAAGGATTTGTTTCCTTCTCATTGGAGTCTTATACGTTAGAGTTATCTACTTCATAATTATTTGTAGATTTGGATACTTCTTCAAATGATATTACAGGTTCTTCTTTGCGTTTCGGTGATTCGTGTATAGACTCTTCTTCGGTTGCAATAGAACTATCGTCATTATTCGACAATGGATAAGGCATATGAAGTATATTATGGTTTTTTTTACTGGAACCGTCATCGCTTATTTGCATAATTTTTTCACCTTTATTTACTAGTTCAATATTTTTAAAATAGGTTTGTTCTATTTTCATAATATCAATTAAATTTCTTTGAGACATTTTCAAGTATTTTTTGCGTATATCGGGATAAACACTTGTTTCTAATTTTTCTAACGCGTCATTGTATTCTATCATAATTTCGTGATCGAGAATATCGTGATTTCTACATTTATTCAATGTATTGGTCAACAAGGACGTAGACTGAATCAACGTTTCCATTTGTTCAGGGAATTTCTTGAATTTTATTAAGGCGGAAATAGAGGCAATAATAGAAGATAACCCAATAGGCACCAAGGCTACCAAATTATTATCCCATCCCATTTGTATTTTCATCGATTCAAACATACCTGTCATTAGAGACAACACAATAACACATTTATTCCAATCGTCATTGTCTTTTTTTAATTGTTCATGTGCCAAACTCAACGCATCTCGTTTTGCTTTCAAGTCATTTATTACTTCGCGAATATTATCTTTTTCCATTATATATACACATTAGAAATTACCAACACCTTTTTGTCACGCATTTTATGAAAAGTCGGTTCCACCATAGAAACAGATTTGGTATTATTCATTAACACCAAATTATTTATATTATAAAACGTTTGAAAAGGTTCCTTTAGTTGCTCATACAAATTCATAATCATACCATCATGAAAGTAAAACCGAGTTTCGCTACAATTTTTTACGCTTGTCTCCAAATGTTCTATAAATTTGTAATAATTGGAATTCATTGCGGACTTGTCTAAATTTATCACCTTTCACAGATTTGTCATAATATCCTGATGTGCTATATAACCAATTGGTTAAATTCATAATTTGTCTCATAATAATTTGTTTTTCACCTTCATTTAATTTGACGTGTTTGTATACCCAATTTAAAAAAAGTAATCCAGATTCGGTCATACCTAGACGCACGATTTTACTCATTTCGTATTATACTCGTAAAAATATATACAATCAAATAGTTGAATATATTATGTCTGATAAAAAATATATCTATTTTGAACCAAGAGGTCGTTTAGGAAACGCATTATTCAGATATTTTGCTATTGTATTAATATTACAATATAATCCACAATTTTCATATGGTGGTATAAATTTACATAGACGTATTGCTACCAGTTTAGGTGATCATTTGTATAAAGATATTATAACAAATAATCATTTCGAATTATCCAAAATAAATAATAATATATCATTTGGTGGATATTACCAATTTCAAGAGATTTCTAATTATAAAGATCAAATTAAATCTTTTTTACATAATAATCAAGAACATATAATTTATAATTATCCCTACGAAGAATTTAAGATTTCGGATATTATTAATAAACCGGCTATATTAAAGACCTATAACATAGTACTACACATTAGATTGGAAGATTTCATTGAAAATGGAGAATACATAACATGTGATAATATTATCAGATTATTAAATAATCTTACACCTATTTTTTTTCATAATAGTACTACAGCAATTGTTGTGAATAAACCAAAATCATCGTTTGAATTAAATTATATCGAACAAGTTAAATCATGGTTTAGTGACAACCATATTTCTATCATTATCGAATCGAATGATATACTAACTGATTTTCATATTATGAAAGAAGCCAATAAATTAATATGTAGTAATAGCACAGTATCATGGTGTGCGGCATTATTATCAGATACTATAGACATTTGTTATATGCCAGATTATAAAATTAGAACAGATAGAACTCATCAAACACTTAAGTACCCTATAAAAAATACTATTTTATACTCAATATAATAAATAATTATTTAAAAAAAATATACTACATATATAAATGAATATTTTATTTGATGTAGTTATTTGTGTCGGTCCAAATGACAACGACGTGATAGAGAGTATGATTCCGTATTCCAAAAAGAATATAATTGGATATAGAAATATTTACCTAGTATGTGCTAATCCAATAATTAATATAGAGGGTACTATTACAATTGATGAAAAAATATTTCCTTTTAATATAAATGATTTAATTCAAAAATTTGGTAAACATAATAGAAACGGTTGGTATTTACAACAATTGTTAAAATTTTATGCAGGAAACGTTATTCCTGGTATTTTACCAAACTATTTAATCGTGGATAGCGATACACATTTTCTAAAACCAACATCATTTATGGATAGTGATGGTAAATATATATACACAACTGGTACTGAATATCATAAACCATATTTTAATCATATGAATAAATTACATCCATCGTTAAAAAAAGCACACCCTTGTTCTGGTATTGTACATCACATGATTGTTAATAACAATATTTTGAATGAGCTAATGAAAATAGTAGAAACGAATCATAATACTAATCCGTTTTGGAAAATATTTATAAATATGGTAGATCATGTTGATTTTCCACATAGTGGAGCTTCTGAATATGAAATATACTTTAATTATATGAATATATATCATCAAAATGATATTATAATTAGAGAATTAAATTGGAAAAATGCATCTAGTATAAATGATAGTAATAAAGAATGTGATTATGTTTCCATTCATTGGTATATGCGAATATAAACATTGACTTATGACATGTTATTATATTACAGTGACATGAATAAATAATCGTTATGAGTTCCATCCCATCCAGGATTATCTTCTTTATTATAATTTGAAAAATTACAACATAATTTATAATTATTTTCAGTTAAATAATTATGTATATTATCAAAATTTACATTGTATATTTCAATTAATAAATAGGTTGGTCTATACTTATTTAAATTTAATCCTTTTAACACTTCGAATTCATATCCTTCAACATCTAGCGATAATAAATCTATATTCTTTACATTTACTCCATCTAATATTTTTCTAGAGTAGTTACTGATATTTCTATATTAGAATTATCGATACCCTTTTGTCTAATCCCATCTATTGATGCCATTAAAGAATTATTACCAAAATTTCCTTTTGCTGTATTTCCAATATAATCATTAGATACACACCCTTTGTTTATACATATAGATTTTGGACGATTCTTTACACATAAATTATATCCTTTTAATGAAGGTTCAATTAATATTCCTTTCCAGTTGCGATAAAATTCAAAAAATGCGGTATTACTTTGAGTTAATCCATCATTACCGCCCAATTCTATATAAAACCCATCTTCTTTTTGGTTAAATAATTTATCTAATAATTTATCAAAACATTGCTTTTTATTATTACAATGAGAAAATGATTCCTCCATATGTATATTTACATATTATTTAAAAATAATTCAATATATATATATGGATATAATTACAGGAGAAAAAATACAAAATATATGTGATTATTATATTGGAACAAATCGTGATTTTAAATATAATCCAATCATTCGGGATCAAACATCAAAACATATAAATATTGATAATTTCAACATAGAATATATAAAAACCCTAAAAATAAATAATATATTTTGTTATACTCATATAATCGATAGTGAAATTATAAATTTACCTACTCGTATTTATGATTTAAAAAATATATTATCGAATATTTCAACCAAATTTAATATATTTCTTCATAATTCAGATGGTTCATTTAAAAAAAAACATACAGAATTATTAAAAATTTCTAATCTCAAAAAAATTTATACTCAAAATTTATCCATAGAACCAGATGAAAGAATTATTCCTTTGCCTATTGGCATCACTAATAGTATGTGGAGTCATGGTAACTTAAATATATGGAAACGCGTATTAGAAACTAATATTTTGGTAAATAAATCAAATTATATCTATTTTAATTTTAAGATTACTACAAATATAATCAAACGAAAGAAATGTTACGATACAATCATATCTAAAAAAATACCTAATCTGCCAAATACCGATTATTTAAATTACCTAACTATTTTATCTTCCTATAAATTTGCAATTTGTCCAGAAGGAAATGGACTAGATACACATCGATTTTGGGAATGCCTTTATTTAAAAGTGATTCCAATTTGTTTAAAAAATCATATAACCGAATATTACAGTAAGAATTTTCCTATTGTATTACTGGATGATTGGACTGAATTAAATATAGACAAAATCAATGAAGTATTTGAACACGCCAATTGGGATAATCATCATATGTTAAATTTAGATAATTATATGAATTTTATTTTATAAAAATTGATTTTTCCATAATTATTAACATAATATAAATGAACATGAATGAGCAAATAATCGAATATTATAACGAACATCATCCTGAAAAACCTATTTCCAATATAGATGATATGCCTATTCCAACTGAAAATATTGTTAATCTTATAAAAATGTTTATTGAACATAAAATAGAAAATATAGAAAATCCATTTGGAATTTGTAAGGTAAATACCGTTTTATTGGATAAAGATACAATTCTTCCAAAGATTGAATTGTCTTTGTATATTGTGAATGAAACTCTTTATAAACTTACTATTGAAGAAATAAATATAGATGAACTTTTGGAAAAACTAGGTATACCTCTCAAAATAGCATGGTTCTTTTGGGAATATGGTTCTAGATATGAAACCGTAAAAATGGATGATGGAACACACACAACATTATTTAAACTATATGCTTATCAATGGTAAATGATTCATAATATAAATAAGAAATATTTTATTTTTATACTAATTTATTTTAGTGTAAAAATTGAAAATTAATTTATGCATAATAAATCATATAATGAGTTGCCAAAATGTGTTGTTCCAAGAAAATGTTGCTCCTACCACATATTTTCCCTTAAATTATTTAATTGAATATGGAAAGCAATTATGGGGAGAGTTTGAATATCATATGGAAGAGGATATTATTGAATATATAGAAATTTTTCAAGAATATCTACCAAATCATATACGCTTGTTCAAGGATCACTGGCAATTACACCGTCTTAGTTCTACTAATCAACATACATGGTTGTTCATGGTTAAAATAAAAGAAAATGTATCACATGAAAGTGTCACTCGTTTCAATTCATCTATAAGAACTCATAGATTTCATATGTATGGACGAAACGGACTTATTTATGAACATACTGATTTTCCGACAAATCCAAATGTTTTGAATATTGCGACATAAAAAATATTTATTTTTGTTGGAAAATGATATTCTTCTATTATGAAGATGTTTATTATAATCCAAATTATTTTGTATCATATAAAATCTTTTATAAATTGTTGATACATTTTATAAAATTTTTCTTCTATGCTTATTGGTAGAGTTATTATATTATCTAAATTATTATACTTCATACAATTATTTTTTATAGAATATGACCATAAAGGATTATTATTTTTATGATTTATAATAATATACAGAGAATCTTTTTTGTATAAAAATTCATTTATATAATCATTCAATTCATCTGGTATATTTAATACTATCTTATTCTTAAACATTTTATGCAATGTCACCGATATTTCATAATTTGTTATTGAACATTTTTTTTTCATTATAAATGATTCATCTATATCTGAAATATTTGTAGAAATGATTTGTTTTAATATTTGTTTTGATAACTCCATTTTGTATTGTATATTATCTATTATTTTATTCAATTTTATATCAAAAATATATTAGGATAAATCGTACCAAATAATGTATCTAACTAATATTCATTATAATTATATTGTAGTGATAACCAATTCACCATTCAAATCTAGTAACATATCTCTTATATTTACAATAATTAGCGAACATAAAAATGTATATCTTTTTATATTGAAAATATATACAAATCAAAAAAAAACATTTTTACAATAGGATATTCCTTATTATTATATGTTGATTTTTCTAGGTTATTTTTTTAAATTATAAATCCTTTTATATAATTGTTTAAATACATCTACATCATACATTCTATTTAAAGATTTTACTCTAAAAAATAAAATATTGGATATATCATCTGGAACTTGTTGATTAATATCATCCATTATCAACTCATGATAATTTGTAGGTAATGATATAAGTGGTATTCCTATTCGTTTTAATATTTCTGATATAATTACATCGTCATTGAGATTATTATTATATACATCTTTATACAACGTATAATCACATAATTTTAAAGCATTTATTTTTGATAATATTATAGATGTACCACTGATAAAAGTATTAAATGGCCTATATCCAATAGCTATATTATTGTTATCAAATATTTTAGTATCTATTAACCTATAAAGGTTATCTAAATTATAAAATGAAGATAAATTTGTTCTAATTACAATATCATAATCATAGTTATTATTTATATAATTTAACGATTCTATTGTTTTTTTTAATATACCTGGAATTAATGATTCTTTACCCCTAACATAAATGTTATTTTCTTTTACTAATATACTATCTGGAATAGATTCATTTAACTGTATAAAAAAATATTTTAAATTGTGACTATCTTTATATAGCTTACAATATGAATTTATTATATATTTCATTTCATTATAACATTTATTATCTTCACTAGCAATAATTAAAAGAATAATATTTTTCATATATATATATTAAATATAATATATTCATTTTTTAACATTTAATGTTGTTTTTATAACACCTTTATTTTGATATTCTGGTAAATTTATATTAAATATATGATTATTCCTACAAAATATAAATCTTTGCTTTCATCATTATAATATACATATATGAGGTGTGTTTTGATTCCAAAACGAGTGATAGATGAACAACATTTAAAATCTACCATCAACCACATGTTAAAAATATATCATAACACCACTTTTCGGGATGTTCGTTTTATAGACAACGACATCACCAATCTTCAACGCTCAAATCTAATCATTTTACGCCCTTTAGAACCAATTGGAGAGATGTGTAGGTAAATGTATATTTCAAATTGACTTAAACAATATACACAATTATAAACAACAATGCTACCAAATTATCAACAAGGCAAGGTGTATAAAATGGTAATGGGCGACTTAATATATATTGGTTCAACGTGTCAAAAGTATTTGTGTCAGCGCTTGGCACAACACACGAAATCATACAATTACTGGTTAGACACACAAAAAAAAGTATGTTATATGTCGTCCTATGAGTTGTATAAAACAGGCAAACCAATCATAACATTATTGGAGAATTGTCCTTGTAATTCAAAAGACGAGTTGTTGGCGTGTGAGTATAAACACATTCAACAATTCAATTGTGTCAATAGGCGAATGAAAGAATTTCCCGCATATGGTTGGTGGGTTCAATCGTAAAGAATACAAGGCACAACATAGGAACGCATATAAGGCGTCATATCGTAAGGCCTATGAAAAGCGTCGTCTATTGGAACGCTTGACCTACAAGCATATTGAATACGTTCAAGTGTCGTATGATATAGGGCAAATTATTTAAATATATTACAAAACATGTATATCTTTTAATCCAACCGATGTTCCATATGAATCATGAGGAGATGTTCTTCTAGTTCCATGTTCTGGTCTTCCTGTGGATGCACAAGTAAATAAAAATAAACCATTCGGTTTAAGTATATTATAAATTTTTAGAAATGATTCTTTATATTCTGGATCATGCTCAAAACATTCACTAGATATAATAGTATCAAATGTATTATTTTCAAATGGTAAATCTTTTGTTTTTGATACAATAGTTACATTCCTTCATATTTACAATTTTCAAATAATGAACGATTATTTCCATTTATATCTCCGGAACCTACATCTAAAACTGTTTTATTAATACAATATTCTTTCAAATTGTTTTTATAAATGTCAAAAAATCTATAGCTTGAATATGCATATATATATTATAAAAAAAATTTTAGATTTTTACAATGTATATGTAAATTAATTATTGGAACTTCATTATTATTAATAATAATATATGGAATTTTTTTATCATTCTCATTTTTCCAAATAAATGTATATTTTGAATAATCTATTACACAGGTTTCATTGACAAATCCTCTAGTATCACCATCCTGATTTCTTGGATCAATACCACCTAAGTATTGTCCAATTGCCGCCGCATCAAATATTGCATCATAAAATTTAAAATTTTTTGTTATCATATGTGTTACATCATTTTGATTATCTTCTATAAATATTGGTAATGTATCTACCCAATCACCCAAAGCATAATAACAATTTGAAAAATTTTCCATATCATTTAATTTTGGATTAAATATATCTAAACATTTTTTTAATATATTGTGATTAGGAATAAACATGAATCCAGGAATACATCTATCTTTAGAATCCATAGTTAATAATAGTTTATTTGTATTGTGAACATTATCTATTTTTTTATATATTAATACATCATTTTCAATATGAATTATATTGGTTATATTATATTGTTTCATATATTCGTATAGTGCTATAAATCTATAAGAAGTCAATTTCCAAAATCCATTTCTAAAAGTATTACTCATAGTAGAAATAACATTTACATAATCATCTATTAAATCTTCTATATTTATTACATGATTCTCTTTGAATAAAGGATTAAACTTTTTATCGGTTATAATTATTATATCACTATAACCGTGTTTTTTTAAATGGTTAATATTGTCAAATATATAAGATTGTAAATTATTCAACATAACTAATACAATTTTCATTATACAACTATAAATAACTTATTTATATTAATTTATCTATAATATCCATCCTAATTCTGTGCCATTTGTCTCGCCCACCTTCACCGCCATTGTGAGTCACTTGATTATCGTGTAATCTATAATGTAATAAAACCTCGGGAAAATTATAAATAAAGTCATATGTTTTTAACATACGTAATTCCATTTCAAAATCTTCGCACATCTGTTTTAAAGTGGGGTCATAATTACCTATTTCCAACATAGCAGATTTTCGAAAACATAAGGTTGGATGATTTAGAATCCAGTGCTTAGGGTTTTGTTTGTAACTTTTCCATAAAATAGAAGGATGATTGGTTACCCCTTTGTTATTGTTTTTGTCATCAAACATTTGTATTTGACCACCACACATATGAACATCTTTATAGTTTGTCATATAAATGAATTGTTTTTCTATACGATTGGGTACCATAATGTCATCGCTATCCATTCGCATGATTATGTCGTGACTACATAGTATTACTCCTTTATTCGATGTAAATCCCAATCCTCGATTACTATCATTTTCGGAATAAACTACTTTGGTAAATCGTGTTGTTTTTTCAAAATGTTGTAAAGCGTGTTTTAGAATCTTTGTATGGAGACCATCTGAACCATCGTTGATCCAAACCAATTCCATATGAAAACACCCTTCTTGATGTTTTATGGAGTCTAAACATTCTTTTAAATAAGTAGCTTTTGTATTTAAACTAGATATTAATATGGAAACATAGTCTTTAGGACATTGAAATTGGTTTGGTAAGGACATCTGGTTCATTTGTTCATAATTTCTTTTGGTAGAGCCCCATTCTTGATATGCATAAATTTTTCCATGTCCTTTGTATTCTGCGCCAGTACAATGAATCGGTAAAAAAGTATACGATGGAAATATAGTCATATCATCATAATGACCACTATTATACATTCGCGTTAATAATCCGGGTCCCACACTTTGCCAAGCCATTAACCCAGTTTTATCATAATCCACGCAGTTTTGTTTGATCCATTCAATGGCTTCTTTCACTAGAGGGTGTTTGGGTGGAAACCCCATCGTTCCAGTAGCAATCAAACCCTTTCGTAATGTTTCGTGTTCCCATCCAGAAAAGCATTTACAATTCATTAATACGTCGTCTATTTTATCGACGCAAATAGAGTCTGCGTCTAAAAATACACCCCCATATTCATACAAAATTTCCCATCGAATAATATCAGCTTGTCCATTGATTTCCTTCATTTCGGCAATTCGATGTTTACATTCCAATGTTATTTTGGATTGTATAAGACGTTCATCCCATCGTATATATTCAAAATCAGGATTCATTTGTTTCCACGTATCCATATGATTGGAAGGAGGTGGTTTCGGACCAATCCACAATTGGTGAATAATCTTAGGTATAGTCATTTATATTATTATAAAGGACTATTTAAATAGTAGCATATATATTATTATATGTATTCTATATTGAATATGTTATGTATTGGTCTGTTTTCATCATTATCTTTATTTAATCTTGTAAATGAAATGCCCCTTAGAACAATACTACTCACCTATTTTATTGTCGATTCATATAATAACAAATGGGATGTAGTATTACATCATATGTGTTATTCTATATTTACTATAGTATGTCCTTTTGAATATGTACAAAAAACGCTACTCTTTGAATGGAGCACATTATTTTTATTATTGTATAAACAATCATTACCCACCAAAGAATTATTTGTTGTACTTACACGACTTGTATATTGTCCCTATTTATGGTTTACTTTTACACACGAACATTATTTCATAAATCATTTGAGTATTCTAATACATGGATTGCATTTTCATTGGACGTGTAAAATAGTAAACCCTAAAATAAACACTATGTCCGGTTATTCTTCTATGTTGTTGATGCTTATACCACTTCACCGATTAAATTATGAGGTTTCTTTATAAACTTATTTGATCCTATATCTTCAAAGTCAGTTGAGTTTTTATTATCATGTGTTTCAGACCGATTTACTTTTGAGTTTAGATACGTGTATGATTATGTATATTTGTTTGGATTATTTGGACATATATCCATACATTAGTTTATTCTATGTTATATATAAAAGAGTTGGGTCAATTTGTTTACATCGATATGTGTTTGTAATTGCGGTGTCTAAATTATGTTATGTTTACAATGAAGTAATACCTTATGTAGTGATAGGTATTTATACTTCAATCTATTCTTACCGCGCATATTGGCATATATGCGCAGGCGTTATATTGAGTTATTGTTTTTATGAACAGGTGCCTAATTCAAACTTACTAAACACATAGAATGTAATACACGATGCAAAAAATAAGTAAACAACGACATAATTAAATTAGAAATAAACAATGGAATTAATTTTCTATCATTAGAAAAGGAATATAAAAGAGCTATAACATTGGTAATCACAAAAACAAGGGCTAAAATCATTAAAACCAAAAATAAATTACAAAAATCGACATTCAAAGGTCCAAACAAGGTATTATATAGATCCATATAATATATAGTATATTAAAAAATAAAAGAATGATATAAATAATAAAATCATATTGTATTATGTGTGGTATTATTGCGTGTTTAGGGCATAATGCTTCGCCATACATAATAAACGGGTTGAAACAACTTCAAAATAGAGGATACGATTCTGCTGGATTGTCTCTAATTCATGAAAACAGTTGGATTGTTCATAAATACGTGTCAGACCATTCGATTGAACATTTGGAAAACATAGACTATCCTATGTCAATCAATGGTATTGGACATACTCGATGGGCAACTCATGGTCCTAAAACGATCGAGAATTCGCATCCACATAAAAGTTATCATAATACATTTATGGTCGTTCATAATGGTATTATTGAAAATTATAAATTATTGAAAAACTTTTTAATAGATAAAAACTATGTATTTTATTCACAAACCGACACCGAAGTCATTGCGAATTTATTGGATTATTATTATGGACACACGCATAATGTAATGGATTCTATTGAGAAAACTATACAATCAATGGAAGGTACTTGGGGATTATGTATTCAAGTATTAAACGAACCCAATAGATTGTATTGTGTGAGACACGGAAGTCCGTTGTTGATTGGTAATGGTGGTAATTTTTCTCTGGTATCATCTGAATATAGTGGATTTTGTGGTAAAATAAATAAATATATAGAATTAGATTCGAATGATATTGCTAGACTAGAATATATAAACGACGCAATAACTCTTATCACGAAACAAAATTATACTTTACGAGACATTCCTTTGGAAATGTTTACAGAATCATGTGCCCCTTATATACATTGGACACAAAAAGAAATATATGAACAATCTCTTACCATATGGAATGTAACCAATCATGGTAGTCGTTATAAAAAGGACGGAACAATTGTTCTGGGTGGTTTAGACAAAGACCAATTGTCTAACATAGATCACATTATTTTGTTAGGTTGTGGTACATCTTATTTTTCAGCTTGTATTGGGTCAAAATATATGAAAAAATGGTGTCAGTTTACAAGTGTTCAAGCAATAGACGCAGGTGAATTTACCAAAAAAGATATCCCAAAAAAAGGAAAATGTGCATTTCTAATGGTGTCTCAATCCGGCGAAACCAAAGACCTACAGAAATGTATTGAAATGGTAGAAGGACATATTACAATTGGAGTGATCAATAAAGTAGATTCGGTCATTGCTCGGGAAGTAAATTGTGGGTGTTATTTGAATGCTGGTCGTGAAGTGGGTGTAGCCTCAACCAAATCATTTGTCTCACAAGTGACTTTATTGTCTATGATTTCTTTATGGTTTTCGCAACTACAGTGTGGTCTTCAATCATATCATTCAAAAATAATTCAAGATTTAATCCGATTGGCTCGTGATGTAGAAGAAACACTGAATCTAAACATGACCCCTTATGTAGGTTTATTTCATCAACATTGTTTTATTTTGGGAAAAGACTTTGATGAATATACGGCAAAAGAGGGGGCATTAAAAATAAAGGAACTCTCTTATATTCACGCCGAAGGATATTCTTCCAGTAGTTTGAAGCACGGACCCTTTGCCTTGTTGGAAGAACATTTTCCGGTCATTTTGATCGCACCTAGAGACAAACTTTGGCATAAAAATGAAAACAGTTATCAAGAACTAAAAACGCGTGGTGCAACTATACTCACCATAACTAACGAAGTTATAGAACGAGAAAATACAATTGTAGTATCCAAAAATAAAACGTATCAATGTATTTTGAATATGATTCCATTACAAAAATTAGCATATGAATTAGCTATTTCGCGTGGATACAATCCTGATAAACCGCGAAATTTAGCAAAAGTAGTCACGGTGGAATGATGGACGTAAAGACATCTTCTATAGGACTACGACACATCGGACAAGTGTTACTTTTTTGATACCATTTATTAATACAATCATAACAAAAGGAATGTTTACACAAGGTCATAGAATTGGCGTTTGTCTCCATACAAATAGAACATTCAGTGGTTTCAATATCTCGAAAGATTTTTATCAGTTCGGTATGATACATAATGTAACCATCTACCAATTCATATGAATAATTGGGATATACATTACATAACCAGTCTACTATTTCATAGTCTTGATGAATACACCTTTCCTTAAAGTAAGCATGATTGTTTTTAAATATTGGGATAGTTTCGAGACTATGTAACCATCTTAAGGTATCTATATGATTGGCATTAAAAAAAGATTTACAAATTAGTTTTTGGTTCAAAGCATTTCTATGATATATCCATTTTGCTAAAAATAATCCTTCTTTATATTCACACGCATATAAAAAGGCATATTCTATGTTAGCTATTTTATTTTCTATCATTAAATTATAAACCACTTCAAAGTGTCCATTTATACATAACCAATAAATACATTCGTCGTCTATATTGAATGAAGAGTCTATGTAACCATGTTTACAAAAATATTGAGCTAATTCAGGCGGAAAACACTGGACTTGTGAAAATAAATATTTGACAATGTCTAAATGCATGGTATCAATGGTTATCAAATATTGTAACATAATATACATATGATTTTTTTCAGCGGATTGAGACAAATATTGGACTATATCAAAATAACCATACAAACAGGCTAATTCAAAACCAATGCGTGTTATTGTATAATTCGTACATTGATACTTTTTGACTACATCTACATAATTTTTTAAGCACGCATTTATAAAATATTCATCACTTACTTCATCATATACATATCCATTGGATTTCATAATGTTCATATGTTCTTGATACATGTTGTATTCTATATAGTATTTAAAGTGTGTCAAATACCAACTCATAAAAGAGCTTTTATTATCCACCACATCGCGACTTATAATGGAAAATATATAATTATGATTGATATTCGAAAATAATGATTTATCCAACGTATACAACAATTGTAATGTTTTATAAGAATGTTGTATAAAACATTCGGTTATATTTATATCTTGTATCAAGGTTGAGTCTAAAGATAGAAAATAATACGATAAATCATACTGATTGTATGTAATTGCTTTTATAAAAAAGGGTTTTAATGGTATATTTGGATAGCATGATAATAACTCTTTTACAATAGGCAAAGTATCATAATGACATAAATAATACATACAATCCATAACTAGACCCTTATTTATAGGACAATGTTTCATAAGAAATAATATATTATTTTTTTTATGGTTGAATTTACAATAATGAATTAAATGATGCTCTTCTAGTACTATATCATAATGTTCGAATACATATTGTATAAAAGACCATGGACTAAATAAAATAACTTCAATGTACCATTGTGGGTCTATATAATGTAAAACCTCTTTGTCTCCATTTTGAATGAGTTGTAAAATAGAATGTTTAGTTAATTCGATATGTATATGATTGTTTTGAATCCATTGTAAAAAAGGGATACATGTACATTGTAATGTTGTCCATTTATATATGTTATACAACACAATAGCATCTTTCCAATGTCCATCACGTAATAAACATTCCATTACAAAGATAGGCATTTCTTGTTGATACAGTAAAATATTTGTTTCTGTAAGAGAATTCAATTCAAATATATTCATCTATATAATAATACAAGGTCTATTTATTATCCTTTTGGCTCACTAATTTTTAGATATTTTATGAACAAAGAAATATAGTCGCCTGCTAAATAATAATAGATAACTTTAAAATGTTTTTATTGAATAGTTCGATACATTTGTAGACTTCGTTCACGTGCCATAGTATAATCTATAATAGGCAAAATATAAATATCCGGATCTCCGTGTAGATCCCATTGATGTATTTCATTAGGAGGAACATCATTTAATTCAGGAATCCATTCTTTGATGTAAATACAATGTGGATCAAAACGCTTACTTTGTAACCACGGATTAAACACTCGCTGACTATATGGTTTTGTATCAATACCAACGGATGAAACCCATTGCCAATTACCATTGTTGACACATGGATCATAGTCGATTAATTGTTGGGCAAAATATAATTCTCCTAACCTCCAGTCTAATCCTAGCAAACGATTCAAGAAATTAGAGACAATTAATCGACCACGATTATGCATATATCCAGTTTTATTCAATTGACGCATACACGCATCCACCACTGGAAATCCAGTTTCCCCACGTTTCCACCATTCCAAATGCTTTTTATTATTTACCCATTTTATTTTATCATATTTCATTTGAAACGCTACCGATTTTTTTAATAGATTGGGGTAATAATAGTTTATGTAATAATAAAATTCACGCCATATGAGTTGAGCCTTCAAGTTTTCATCTTTGAAATGATGATATACTTCGCGTATACTGAGACAACCATATTTGATGTAGGCCGACAATTGGGTTGTTTTGATGCTCAATTGGTCTTCGTAATCTATGTTTGTGTGAAGATATTTCAATCCATTTTTTCGTCCTCCTTTGACGTTGTTATGTGGATTATATGTATAATAATCTAAATTTGGACTATAATAAGATATATGTTCGAGTGGTTTATGATATATCAAATGTTTCAATGGATGATTTTGTGTATTAGGTATAGAGTGTTTGAGTACATTATTTTTGAATGGTGTATATACTACATAAGGAGAACCATCTGTTTTATTGAAACGACCAATTGGACTCAACAAGTAATCTTCTATTTGGACACAATTTATGTTTTTCTTCACACACCACGAGTCAATACTTTGGTCACGTTCTATAGCATAGGGTGTATAATCTTTATTGAATACTATGTTTGAAATTGGAATAGTTTTATTAATTTTACTTAACACCTTCAAATTGTCTCCATAGAAAATATGTAAAGGTATATGGTCACGAAGTTCTTCCAATGATTCACAAAGAAATTGTAAGCTATTATTGGAAAGATATTTATTTTTTTTGATTTGTTCAGGAGTAAATATAAAGATAGGAATAATATGGTCAAAGTGTTTCATAGCATAGTTTAGACCTAGATTGTCGAAACTTCTATAATCTCGGTGAAATATAAATATGGTATACATAATATATATTTCATCTTTATTTTAATATAAAATTATGACAACTAAAACTACTATTATGATGGTTCCGTGTTCTTATGGAGAAATCATGGATAAATTAACTATTTTAGAGATTAAATTATCTAAGTGTATAGACGATTCTAAAAAAAAAAATATACAAAACGAATACAACGCTTTGAAGCATCACAAAAAAGAAACCGAGCCTTTGCGAAGTTTATTTCATGAATTAAAAAATATCAATACTCTTTTATGGGATTGTGAAGATAACATACGACTAAAAAGTAAACTTCGGCAATACGACGAAGAGTATATTTCAATTAGCGAACATATACATCAACACAATGACCAACGATATTCTATCAAGCGAAAAATAAATCAACAATATCATTCGTATATAACCGAAGAAAAGATTTACAACTTAATATAATGACCCTTGGACGTGTTATTTATGAAGATTACAAAAAAAATATACTTCTAGAAAATTATAGTATATATTACAAAGAATGGGATAAAAATCAATTTGTAGAGTCAATCATAAGATGCATAGACGAAAAATACAATATATTAATGTATCGCGAACCTGACCATCACGATAAACTTTTATTGGATACTATAGAAATTGGAGACAAAGAGGTGTCATATACATCATACAAAAATAGCAAAACACTGGCGCATAAATACGAAGAACGACATTTGAATAACTTATTCACCATTATGTTATATTTTCGACATAATACGATTTGTCAATATTTGAATATAGTCAATGACTACGAATATAAATTACATCATTATGTAACTTTTTTTGATATGGACAAATCCATAATCGAACAAGTTTATTTTCATTATAATATGCTTTTGTTAAATCAACAAAATTACACTCAACCTATGTATAGCATATATATGAATCCAGTAATTGTACGGAATTTGAATATTGAACCTAAAACGATGGGATTCTTTCAAAAAGAAGACATCCATAAAACATTATTGATTTATATGTCTGGTGGAATTGGAGACAATATTATGTATAGTAGATTTATAAAACAAATTGCTCAAATGAATCATAACATTATTTTTTTAGTGTATGATAATTTGTTTTGGATATATGAGTATATATATCGTGATTGTCTCAATGTTGACGTAGTCCCTTTTTGCGACCGAGGTAAAATAATCAAGTTTGATTATCATTGTAATGTATCTTATTTACATTATGCTTTAGAGTTGGATTACAAAGACATTTATATAGATTATTTTCCAGAGTTACCAAGTTATCCTGTAGATGTATTACTATACACCAAACCTATAATGGTGATCAACTGGAAAGGAAATAGTGATAATAGTCATGAACGTCATAATAGAAGTATTCCATTGTCAAAATGTATTCCATTGTTTGAATGTAACCATATTCAATGGATTACCATTACACAAGACATTACTTCAGAAGAACAACTATTGTTAGACCAATATAATGTAAAGAGTTATTCCTTAGACCAGTCGGACGAATCTTTTCGCTATAGTATTAGTATATTGAAACAAATACAAGGAATGATTACTACAGATACATCGTTAGCTCATTTATGCGGAACCTTAGGAATAAATACCTATGTTTTATTGAGTGCTGGATGCGATTGGAGATGGACAAAAAACAAGACTACCAATTGGTATCCAAATGTGACGTTGATACGCCAGTCTAAACCATTTGAATGGAACTTAGATGAATTAATCCATTTATTATAAAGAACATTATATATTCACTATATATAATGTATCTAGTTCAGCATATATTACTGCCATATATTGGACAACAAAAAATATATTTTATGATATACACCTTATTGAGTTTTATGGTGTATACTATTGGTTCCATTGTAATACCCCGTATTATCACAGAATTTATAAATGCTGGACATAAAATAAATTCGTCTATATTTTTGAACCTATTAAAAAGTGGTAATATGAAAGGTATACTTTATTGTTTGGGTATTTTATTTGTATTATTTATTATTTTAGATTATTCAAAAAATAATTTAGAAAGTTATTTACTATTTCATTTTTCATCTGATTCCAAAAAAAAAACTATAAAACAAATTTTTTACAAATATACAAAAAATTATAAGGAATTATCGGAATCCGAAGTCTCTTGGATGATACAACAAATTTATGGAACCATACGTTTTATTATTAGATATATATTTATAGATCTAATTCCGTGTATTTTTATGTTTTTAGCTATAAGTGTTTATTTTTATAGTTATGATAAAATAGTTGGCTCATTGTTTGTAGGTCAGTTTGTGGCACCACTTATGATTTTTTATATATATCATCCCGAATTATTAGATTGTTATTGTAAATCGGATACAGAAGCTATAAAAAACAATAACTACATTGGAGACAAAACTAAAAATTTGATGAATATATTGTTTGACAATTCGGTGGAAAGTGAATTAAATCATATTATGAAAAAAGAAGACGACCACTTTAAAATTATAACTAAATGTTATCATTTGAATAATAAAGTTTTGTTTATAAATAATATTGTATTTTATAGTGTATTTTTTTTGATACTTTATAGATTATTATATAAGGATAAAAAAATGATTAGCAATATTTTGATTACTTATTTGATTTATAAAGGAATTCAAAGTAATTTTTTACATAATACATTATATCAGTATTATGGTGTTTCAAAATTCATCAAAATTAATCGATTCATTGAAGAAATGGAAACGAACGAATCTTGTATTCCAATACACACATTCAAAGGTATAAAACTAAATAATGTAAGTTACAAATACGATGAAAAATCAGATTATATTCTAAGAAACGTAAATATTCATTTTAAGCCGGATAAACTCAATATACTGATGGGTAAGTCAGGATCTGGAAAAACGACCATTATGAAATTAATTATCAAAATGGCTAACCCAACCAAAGGAGACATCTACTTAGACGATACGAATAGTAAAGATTTATGCAAAACAGACATTCGAGATAATATATATTACGTCAATCAACGAACCATTTTATTTGATGAAAGTGTATTGTATAACTTACAATATGGAAACAAAACTTCCAAAGAAGATATGATATCTTTGCTAAAAAAACATGATTTGTTTGATTATTATGAAAAATTGGAATATGGTATAGATACTCCTTGTGGTACAAACGGATCTAGATTATCGTTAGGTATGCAAAAAATAATTATGGTAATACGTGGTATATTAAAACCCAATAAATCTATAGTGATTTATGATGAACCATTGACCAGTTTAGACCAAGAGACTCGTAAAAAAATAGTCAAATTAATTGTCAATGAGACAAAAGGTAAAACAATCATTGTCATTACACATGACCCAGATATCTTACCATATGCTGACCATATCGTTCGTTTGTAAACCTTTTTTTAAATTTATTTTTTTAAATTCACCATCTACTTCATCGTGTGTGATCATAATGATGGTTTTACCACGTCCGATTTGTTTGATGGCTTGAATGACCATTTTTTTATTGGGTTCGTCCAAAGATGCTGTGGGTTCATCCAATATAATAATAGGCTTGACCCGATATAATGAACGTAACAACCAAACCAATTGTCGTTGACCGCCTGATAATAGAGAACCATCCCGACCAACTTTTTGGTCAAGTTTTTTAGTAAAAACGTCAATATTCATAGATTCTAGAGTTTGTATGATTTGTGTTTTACTAGGTGGACGTTTCAATCCATATACTATATTATGGTATAAAGTTCGGTTAAATAATTTTGGACTTTGTGGAATATACATGATGTGTTTCGACAATTCGTTGGTAGACAACTCATTTATATTTATGCCTCCAATAGTAATGGTTCCCATAGATAAAGTCTTATGTTTCATTAATAATTTAATGATGGTAGTTTTACCAGAACCACTTTCACCAACAATTGCGATTTTTTCACCCTTTTGTATTTTGAATGAGACATTTTCTAGTGAGTAATGAGTTCGATCGTATTTATGGTAAACGTTTTTGAATACAATATCACCATTTTTGAATATTTGTTCACCTACTTTACAATGATAATCTTTTGGTATTTCCTTATTGAAAAATTCGTTGATATCATAAATTTGTCCTAAATTGTCTGATAAAGAACGTGATACAATGCCAATGGAATCGCACATAGTAATCAACAAAAGAACCACTTGCGAACATTGGAATAAATATTGTTTGTTAATCTTTTTATTCAAGTAATCCGTCCAAATCATATAGCCTAAAACAATACCCATCATAAGATTCATTAATTTAGTCATCGTATCATAAGCAATAGAAAAATTTAATGATTTATAATATTCATAGTTATAATGGTGTAAAATATTATACAAAATAGATTTTTCTTGGTTTATATTTTGAAACGATTGAACTACACCAATGTTTTTTAAAGATTCGCCTAACTTTTCAAACGTATCGTCTACATGTTCTTCCTTTCTTTTATTGATGTCTGTAATGTGTTTTATATTTATAATTTGAAACGCAACCATTGCTAGAAAAAATCCTAAAAATACAACCAAGTATTTTAATCCTAATTTAATATAAAAATAAAAAATGCCTATCATAAATCCAAAAAAGACATGACAAAATTCTTCTTTGAATGATTTCAAAGCACCCTGTAAAATCCAGGGCATTTTCGATATTTTTATAATGATTTCAGTAATATTTAAATTTTCGTAATTACAATAGGAGTTTTCATAAATGTAATCATAAATACGTAATACAACAAATTCATAAAAACGTGGTATGACTCTCCACGCTAACCAGTTGATGAAAATATGTAAAAAATTAAATGCGGCAATAGAAGCTACAATATAATATAAATAAACTTTTTTGAAATGAGTATAAAAATGACCGATACTTTCAGGCAATATTATATTATGAATAAAAGATGCTAATGGTATCAATAATAAATAAAATAAATAATACACCTTATTTTGTAGAACAAAATCTAACAAATAATGAAAAATATTTATCATTATAAGTAGAATATATTTTTTTACCACTTCGTTTTTTTTACGTTAATTTTAGGACCTTTCTTTGATTTATAATCACCTGGATTGTATACATCATCTTCTTCGTCTGAACCAAGATTTTTAGACAATTCCCAAAATTCTTTGGATCCTAATTTAAAATCCTTGTGATTTTCGGCTCGGTACCAAAAGATTTGTTCTTGTAATTGATTTGATTTTACATTATTGTCTATAACCAAACATTCATAATTTTCAGTACATTGATCCATGACTTGACAAAAGGATTCAAATGTAGGAAACATACCTGCATAATTTTCATAAATACGTTTTCGATTAGCGATGTAAGGTTCTCTCAATATGAATACATAATCAATATTTGTTCTTAGTGTTGGTGGTATACCTAACGGATATTGCATTGTAATAATAAGCATGACCTTCCAGTGTCTACCATTCATAAATAATAAACGCATCATTTTGTCGCGTGCCCATCCGTTGTCATATAAACAATCATCCAATATAACAAATGCCCTTGGGTCAATCGAACTTTTTTTGTAGGTTTCGATTTGCTTGTTCACTTGCTTGATGACGGCTTTTTGTCTTTTCAAAACGTTTTCAATGATACCTGTATTATATTCATCGTGAATAAATAATTTAGGCACATGACATGAATAAAACCCATTACCGGCTTCTGTGCCAGAGATTACCGTACCAATAGGTATATCTACGTGATGAAATAATAAATCCCGAACTAAAAAACTTTTGCCAGTGTCTCGGCGACCTATTAACACCACCACTGGTCCCTTATTTTCATTTTTTAAAAAGGTAATACGTTTCATATCAAACTTTCTAAGATTCAGCGTCATATAATAATATAATATAATTGATTATACGTGAAACGACGCAATTAGTTTAAAACACTTGATAAAAGTATATATAAAGATATAATGGAAAACTCAAATTATAATCCTATATTGGACTATTTTAAAATAAACTATAATCCTCTAGTAGAAGACTATAAAGATAAAGTAGACTATAATAATCATATTATAACCATAGACCATAAAGATTATAATTGTTTTATGAAAACTATTCCTTTAGTGGATTATGTTAAGTTATTGATTGGAAAATATAAAAAATATGAATTATGTGTATTACCTTCTAAAGAAAACAAATGTAATAATATATACGAAGAATATATACACTCTATACACAATTATGCTTACGTAGATAATTTTTTTTATATGCTATCTAGTAGATTGTCGCAATTCAAACATAGTATAAATGTATACAATAGTTTCATTGGCATAAAAGAAAATTGTGAAATCAATATTGTGGATGATTTTGAATATTTATGCGATTCAAATTATTTCAATGAACATTTGAACAAATCGTTTCGATTTAAGGACCAAGATATTCATTCTTTATTTTCGAATTTAAAGAAACCACCCATTGAATTAAGCGATGAAATTTTAGATGTTGATTATGAGACATTAGACGATGATATTCAAGTAGTGGAAGAACAATTACAAGAAATAACAATAGATTTAATACATGAGAAAGACCTATCTAACGAAAGTTCTGATGAGCAAGAAGACAATAGTGACACAGAAAGTATTTCATCGGAGGAAGATGACGACGAATGTTCTTCTAACGATGATCATTCATCTCAAGACAATGACGAAGAATCTAGTAATACTTCTTCAGACGATGATAGCATTATGGATAAACTTATATTAGTAATTGATAAAATACCTTGCCAACATATTATGTTAGAAAAATGTGTAGATACAATGGATAGTTTATTTGAATCCGACGATATCAATATCGAACAATTGACAAGTGCCATATTTCAAATAGTGCTTATATTATATGTTTATCAAAATGTGTTTGAGTTCACTCATAACGATTTACATACAAACAATATCATGTATGTTGAAACAGAAGAAGAGTTTTTATATTACAACATAAAAGGGAAATATTATAAGGTACCTACGTTTGGAAAATTATATAAATTAATTGATTTTGGTAGGTCTATTTATACTTATCAAGGCACTCGTCTTTGTAGTGATAGTTTTTCTCCAAATGGAACTGCTCACGGACAATATAACTGCGAACCTTTTTATAATGATCGCAAACCAATATTAGAACCAAATTATAGTTTTGATTTATGTCGGTTGGCGTGTTCTATGTTTGATTTTATAATAGATGATTTGAAAGATATAGATACATTTCGAAAAATTCCGATTTATGATATGATCATCGGATGGGTTTATGATGATCATAATAACAATATATTGTACAAAAAAAATGGCGACGAACGATATCCAGATTTCAAATTATACAAAATGATAGCCAGAAATGTGAATCAACATATTCCTGAAAAACAATTTGACCATATCGCGTTTCGTTCTTATAAACAAGATAATTTGGAACACTTTTTAGATATAGATAAACTGATTAAAACGAAGGTTCTCCTGTAAATATTTGTGTCTTTTGTTCTTGTACTTTCATATAATAATCTTTTAGAATAAATACTCCTAAAATAATAAGAAACAAATAAAACGATTCCTTAAAAAATAATTTGTTTTGGTTTTTTATTGGACTTGATCTATATAAAAATTGTTTCCATATAAAAAAAATCACTGAAATAATAAGAGATATATAAATATATTCATAAGGTACCATTAAAAGAATAATAGGTTTTAATTATTATTCTTTTACGAAAGATTTATAATTCTTCTATGTCTAAATGAATATTGTCTTTTTCTAAATCCTCTACATTTATTTTAATTTCTTCGCCTATGTTTAAGTCACCTTTAGTTATATCAGGATGAAAACGAATACTATTTTGTTTTTCAGATGAATCTTCTATTTGGATAATATCCGAACCAACAAGTTCATCACATACTTTGATTTCATCCACAGGTTCATCACATACTTTGATTTCATCCACAGGTTCAACACATACTTTGATTTCATCCACAGGTTTATTGTATGCTTTGATTTCATCCACAGGTTCATTGTATACTTTGATTTCATCCACAGGTTCATTGTATACTTTGATTTCATCCACAGGTTCATTGTATACTTTGATTTCATCCACAGGTTCGACCTTTTCTTTTTCTGATTCAGGAAGTGGTTTATTTTCTACTACAGTTTCTACCTTACTGACATCTACTTCTTGGGTTTCATCGATATATTGTCTCAGTAGGTTTTCCACTGGAAGATTATCTCGAATGGTATTCATAATGCTAGTTTGGACTAACCACTCAAATTCTCTATTTCGGCGTTGTTGTTCTAAAGGAGGAATGTCTATTTCAAACAAGTAAATATTTGAGTACAATTTTCGAGCAATATTGATATAAATTTTATGTAAAAATATAGTAAAATCGGGAATGTCTATATTTATTTTTTTATTTTCACTTCCAACCCTTACACAACTTAGTAACTTCAATTGTATTATATGAACACAAGTAATCAAATCTTCTAAATAGGAACACTTTGACTTTGCAATAATGCGGTCTTTTTCAACTTGTATAATATTCTGATTCCAATTTGGAATACGAGACAATAAATTTTGATATGTCATCAAATATTTATCAGGTTCATCGTTGGTTTGACATAATTGAATCGCTTCATTGAATATAGAACGAAACCCATCAATAATATGAGATGTAATCAAATTAATCAATAAAATGGACCATTCATTTTTAGAGTCATTCAGTATATTTGAAGTAAAGTCATCCATAAAAAAGAATAATATTTATATTTCTTTATTATTACGAAAAAGACACACTAAATAAAATAAACATAAACGTTCGCTTTTGAATTGTTTAGTCCATGAATTAAAGTTACATTCTACATTATCCTTCAAAAAAAGTACCAATTGGTCAGCATAAATTCCATTCGCATATAATTCTTCCACTACAATATCAATTGGATTGTTCTTTTCTAATATTTTTTTTATAGATGAATTGACCACCTTTATTTTAGGAGGTTCGTCCAAAACATACACAGAAATAAATCGCGAACGTATTGGTTGTAATAGTTTGTCTTTGTCTTTGGTGATTATAAAAAAACGAGTAGAATGACTATATACTTCAATACTTCGTCTCAAAGAATATTGAGCATCTACCGTCAAATATTCCGCATCATATAATACAATACTCTTGAACAAAATATTTGGAGACAATTGTTGTTTTGAAAATAATTTTATATCATCTCTTATGTTTTTTATACCTTTCGAGGTACCACAATATAATTTCATAATATATTTATCAGACAACTTAGGTGGATAATATTGTTCGAGGTGTTTTATAATGTCTTCTTTCACATTTCCATAAAACAATATATGAGGTATATTGTCCTTGAATTTATCAAAAATATCCATAGTTAAACTAATATATTACTTTATTTTATATGATATTAAATGATATATACATTTCATATCAACCAGTAAATAATACTATTTTGAAAGAAGCCATGATTCATTGTTACAATAATATTTGTTTTTCAACGTTCCCTTACATAGATTATAATACACCTTTATCCAAAGATACCATTACAAAGTATAATTCAGGAAATTGTATTGCTATGTCTTATTTTGTAAAAGGTTACTTGAAAAATAATTATAACATAGATAGTCAACAAATCGTGGCCTCTGTTCCCGAACATTTTAGAATAAAAGGGCAAGATGAATTATGTCACGTGGCCTTATTTATTTGTAAATCTAACAAAGAATTTTATATTGTAGACCCAGCATTTTATTTCTTAGATCCTATTCATATTAAAGACGATAAAGAACATTCTATAAATACTTATAATATACACGAGGATAAATCAAATGTATTATATTATAGTTTAAATAAATGCACGAATGAAAACATATTACCTAATAGTTTTTCGTGTAAATGTTATTTTAGGGATTATCCCAATCATAAGTATGAATATATATTCAATGAGATTATGAATCCGGATGATAGCATTGGTAAATCATATCATTCTATAAAGAAAGACCCATTTTTACTCAAAACGGAGTATGAAAACAATATTATCAAAAAAATATATCATTTGAAGAAAGAAAATGACCAAATTATTGTTATACATAATTACAAAGTAATTCCTTATAATTATAAAAAGTTGTACAAAGATTTATATAAATATTTAGACCCCAATATTAGGCTACACTAGAAAGCGAATGTGTGTATGGATTTTCCTTGAATGCCTTTAATATACTATTGTCCATAGCAGGTAATTCATAAGATTGGTTTTGTTTTGTCATTTCCCCCATAATGGAGTCACTTTTAGGTACATATAAAGCATTGGTCCGAGTATTACATTGTTCATGACCATTTATAGAAGCATTTATGTCTCCATTGTATAATTTCATATTTCCATTTGCCGTCCGATTCTCATATGGTTTTTGAATATTACGTTGATTATATTCCGCATCGTAAGATTTGAACTGAGCGCTACCATTTGCTCCACCCATAATAGAATGGGATGTACTTTGTCTCTGAGTATGATTCATATATGGATTCGAATGAATATATATATTACTAGACTGTCCTTGAACATTCAAATGTCCCTTTGATTCGCTAGTCATTTCGCGATTGGTGGTTGGTGTGGATTGATACGGATTGGTCACTGGTTTTTTAGCGGTGATACTCATAAATCCAGATGGATTGGGATGTTCTACTACTTTCTTTTCTTGCTTAAAATGATTTGTAATAGGAGAAATTACATTACTTATAAATTGTCCAGTTATATTACCAAAATAATCTTGTTTTGTAGTTCGATTGTTTTCCAATAATTGGAAACTTTCTTTTCCGTGGTCGGATACTTGAAAAATACCATTAGACGATAAATTAGTAAAGGGTTGAGTAGGTAATTGTTGTTTTTTACTTTCTTCGTTATTGCTTGTAGTATAAGATGTAGTAGAATTATTACCACGTACTCCATAATAAAGAACACTGGTATCTTCCCGATTTTCATTGGTTAACATTTGTAGAGGTTTTTGTGTAGATTGTTCTATACCACGCGCCGGACCAACGCCACCACAACCTTCATTCATATGATAGGTATCAGGTGTTTTTTTTATTACCTTTCCAATATTTCCTGACTGATTTGGTTTGTAAGCGGGTGACTTGTAATTTAGATTATACACAGATTTAGGATTATTTGAGGTACGGAGTTGATCGACCGTTTTGGGTTGAGTTTGGTCTCGATATTGCATCGAAGAATTAAACCCTAAATCACCTGGCCCTTCACGTATTTCCTCCCATGGTTTAGAATTGGCGTGACGTTTAGATTCATTTACTCGAGATTGTAAAAAATCATTTTGGTTCTGGTTACCAAATACATTTTGTAGATTATCTTGTGGTTTAAATAAAGTTGCGGTTTCTTGTTTTACAATCGTATTACTACCAGAACCAGTATATGTATCCAAACGATTATCATTGACAAAATTATTTGTACCGTACGAATTATTTTTATAAAAAGGAGTCATATTATTATGTGTAAACGAGCTATTATTTGTTGTTTCCTTGTTGAAATGCTTATCCGCACTGGTAACGAGTGGTTCTGATTTTGGGTTTAAAGTTGTTTGATCCATTCGATTTTGTAAGACATTGGTAATCACAGGTTTTTCTATTTGTTGTTCAAAATTCTCTTTTTTTTTTTGATTAGATACTAAATAAGCACTTCCTAATAATACGGTAGCAATAACTACTTCTGTCATTATAATATAAATTATTTTTTATTTTTTGTATAATAATCTTTTTCTAAAATTCGAGTATTTAAATTATGTTTAAATGGGGTAAAAATATGTTCTTGTGGATTAGAGTGTACATAATCATAACGTGAACGTTCTACATCTCGTAATTTCCACGCTGGCATAGTTGTACGAGTTTCATCAATTGAAAAATTGGTTTGATTATAATTAAGACTACTAGATTTGAATTCATTATAAGGAGTCGTGTCTCTTCCAAGTGGTATCGTTCTATTTTTCAGTTCACTTTCTATATTGGTTGTATTTTTATGTAAATTCGCGCCCCATTTTTGTAAACGAATGTGAACGTCATTTATATATGGATTATCTAATCCATTTCCGGGGGTATTTAAATGATATATTCCAGTAAACGTGGATTCTTCTAATCTTTTTTGTTGTAAGGCTATATCATTCGAAAAACGAGTAAAGGCCATTATTATTATACTAAAATATAAAAACTAATTCAAGAAAAGCGGACGATCTAATAAAGAATGAATATGTTGTTCAGGAAGAATCGTGGTCGGTTTTTCAAACCAAGATTTTGATTCTAAAGATACAAACTTGGGTTCTACTTTGAAAGAAGGTCCTTCTAAATTGGTAGAACGAATTCCTCTTAGCATACTTTCTACATCTACATAATTTTTAGATAATTGTTCACCATTCATTTTGGCCATAGACCCTAATTCCATAAATCGTGTATCGTTGTGAATAGAATAGGTTTCATTCATTCGATACAACTGATTTCGTTCACTTTCGCGCTTTTTGACGTTGTAATCAGACATTTGATTTTTATTACGTGTAGAAGACATTAATATATCTTACTATTTTTTTTTACAATAGTCTACATTTTGATACAAAATACGTGTATCCGTTCCACCACGCATCCATAAAGGATTCACATCCGCTTCGATTTTTGCGCTTTGTAATTTTTTTTTTACATCTTCTTGCATAGGATAATTCGCAATATCTTGAAAAGGTTGTTCGTTGAATTGAGAGACACTTTTCTTTTCTTTGAACGTGTCTCCTAATCTGATTTTATTTTCTTGGTATACATCCACATTTCCTTTTCCTAAAAAGGGGACGGTTTTATAGGGGCGTTCATGTAAAGTTAGTTTTACATTTGGGTTGGTTAAAATACCTTTCTTCAATATACTATTGTCTTTTACATTACAACCCAGCGGACCTAATTGATGCGTAGATTTATTCACAAATACATTAGGTTGTTTTACAGCAAAATCTAAACCGCCTAAACAATCGTTCGAATATGGATTGTAAGTATTGTAGTTAGATATGTTATTGTTCATAATATTATCTTGCGTATAATTTATTTCGTCTTGTCCAATTCGCGATAAGCGATGAAATGTATAATCAAAAACTTGCGGCATAATTAATATAGTATAATATTTTTTTAATAAGAAATAACAGATTTATCACTAGGTAAAATGCCGTAACAATAAGTTAAAAATCCAGATTGGTCGTTCGGTATAGTAGTATTTGGGGTTGTATGAAATGGTCTCATTTGATGTTCGAATTCAATTTGGTCGCCTTTATCTTGAAATAAATCCTTTATATTTTCGTTGTCTTTGTTATGTTCATAAATAAATTCTTTGGTTTTATCGTTTATAGATTGTTCTGTATCAGCACCATACTCCGTTTCAAACGAAGGCGTTTTTCCATAACTTTTATTAGATGTAGTTGGTAATTTTGGTATAGAATCTTTTTTGTTAGTATTGTATTTGTAATCGCTCATTAATGTATTACCTAAAGGATTTATGATAGATAAATCTTTTGATATAGTACTATAATTATATTCTACATACCCCTCTTTGTAAGAATGAAATATAGCAATCATTCCTAATATAACAAATCCTAATATCAAAATAATATTTTTTTTTAAAATAATATACCCAAACAAACTAATCCATATAACAAAACGCGATAAAGCATTTAAATTTTGAGTGTTACTTTGATGTTCATTTGGTAATACATCAAATATATAGTTAGAGTTCAATAAAATAGTAGGGTCATCCATCCAAAAAGACATTCTTATATATATTTATTATTTCTTTTTTTGTTTTCTTTTCGTTTTTTTGGGGGCATCACCTTTTTGAAATACATAATCTCCAGTTGAGGTTTTTTCTAATTCACGTTGTTCCATATTTTTTTGCATTTTTTTTTGCATTTTTTTTCGCATACGTTCTTTTGTGTCATTTTGTTTTTGTACTTGTTCCATTTTATTCATCATACCTTTCATATCTATATTTTTCATCATATCTTTTAATCCAGGCATATCTTTCATTTGATTCATAATATCAGAAGCTTCTTTCATCATATCTTCTTCTTTCAAATCGCTATTTTTTAGTTTTCCCTCTAATTTTGAACCTACATTTTTAACTAATCCCATCATTTTACTTGGGTCTTTCATAATGCTATTCATAAAATCCTCAGGGTTACCAAAATCGTTAGATGTTTCTTGAGCAATTTCTTTCGCAATTTCTCCTATTTTTCCATTCATCATTTTATCCATAGGATTATTGGACAAGTCGCCAAACATAGGGTTATTGGACAAGTCGCCAAACATAGGATTATTGGACAAGTCGCCAAACATAGGATTATTGGACAAGTCGCCAAACATAGGGTTATTGGACAAGTCGCCAAACATAGGATTATTGGACAAGTCACTAAACATACTATGAATTGTATTTGATAAATCATTTTGTTGAAACATGTTTTTCATATGTTCCATCGTTTCTTCCATTTTTTCGTGAGCACTATTTTCCATAGGATTATTTTTTTCAACTACATAAAATAATATCAGTTGTAAGTATTTCCATAAAGTATTACGTGATTTATCACTTAATTTTTCGTCTTTCATCAACAAAGAAAAATCAATATTTGGTAATAAATATACAGTATCATCAAACAAGGACATTTTTTCATATAAAATATCAAAAAAATGATTTGGAAAAACACTCAAACAATATTCATATACAGTATCATCGCCTAATTGGTTCAATGTATCTGTCAACTCAGGAAACGTAAGGATTAAATCCTTTTTCAAGTCATTATAAATTGTCAAAAATCCATCCATTATACTATGATATATAAATTGTTTATATATCTTTCGCGTTAAAATACATATAACTTAGACGAGTAAGATTTTTGATATATCCAACAAATTCATCCACAATGTTTGTTTCGAATTGTTTGAAATTTTTTTTAAAATAATTAATATATTTTATCATGTCATCGGAATTATTTTTTACATCTTGTTCATAATTCTTATTTAAAAAAAAAGATATATTTCCATCTATAATATCTTTATGATATTTACTTGTAATATGTTGATACCACGTTTTGATAAGTAATTTTATATTCATATTTTTTACAACATGGTTTTTGTTGTAAAAACTTTGGAATAATTTGTCTCCATTCGAATATTTTTTCAAAAAACCCAGAAAATCGAAATACATTTTATTGAATTGTTCAAAAATTTGTTTCGACATTACTTAATATATATGTATTACTTTAAATGAATATCTTCATTTCGTTTTTTTTCTAATTGTTCTAAAGAATAATCTAATTTAGTTTTTTTATCGTCCAACAATGGGGTCGGAATAGAATCATTGGATTCATTTAATGTAGAATAATTATACATTTGTCTTATTCCGCCATTGCCTTTTGCGGAAAGTTCATCCGGACTCATATCCAGAAAACTATAAGAATCACTTACTACACCGGTCATCGTATTGGTCATAGAGTATTCGCTCGGTTCATTGGATATTTTAGTGGTTTCTTCTTCTATATTTTTGGATTGGGGTTTGATATATTCTAATATTTGATTACCGCTCAAAATTTCATAATTGGGTTTCAACAATAATATAGGCACTCTATTGATCATCGGTGGCAATAACTTTTGAGTACCGTCTAATAAATTTATGTAAAAGGCATTGTCTTTTAATGTTCGACTATCAATACATATATACGTAAATATATCTTGTAATCCATGTTTGTTGAGTTCTTCTAAAATTTCAGAGGAATGTTTACAATATTTGCTATAATACAATTCGGGTTTACTCATTTATTAATCGTGATTTTAAAAAAATGAGTTTTTACCTAAAAAAATTGATTTAAGATTAAATATATTATATATTATAATGAGTAAGATTGTTGTAGATTCTATGATTGAGACGAAAGACCATTTAGAATTTGACTTGACTCAAATTGATTTATCTTTGATCAATGCTTTACGTCGAACATTGTTAACCCAAATTCCGTCTTTGGTCATTCGTGGATTCCCGCATAAAGAAAATTGCATCGACATCACAAAAAATAATACCAGATACAACAATGAATATTTAAAACATAGATTATCATGTATTCCTATTATATACTCAAACCAAAAGCAGTTTAACAAAATAATCAAAGATTATGTGTTAAAGATTAAACTAAAAAATGATACTATGGATAAATTAACGTTAACTACCGAACATATCAAATTATACAACAAGGAAGGAAAACCAAACAAGGGAAACATATTTTTAGAACCACCGATTCCTATTTGCTATTTATATCCACGCATTAGTCTAAGCGAACCAAGTGAAGAGTTTGAAGCTACTATATCTTTATCTATTGGAACCGCTAAACAAGATGCTTGTTGGAATATGGTATCCAAATGTTTATTTTACAACAAAGAAGATGATGAAAAAAACGAAACCCTATTGGAACAATTGCCTGAACAAGAGAAGGTCGATTTCAAACTATTGGATGCTCAAAGAAATTATATAGAAGATGCCTATAGATTTGTCATAGAAACTATTGGTGTATATAACAATAAAACACTCATTACTATGGCATGTGAGAATCTTATAAAAACGATACAAGAATATTCTTCATATATGGGTGAAGTCAAGATTACTTCTTATATTCCAAATATTCCCCAAGAAGGTTTATTTCATATATACAAGAAATCAATGATAGATAAAGATGTGTTATATATTATTAAAATAGAAGACGACGACTATACTTATGGTAAATTAATAGAAAAATATATGTACAATAAATTTTCTTCGTCTCTTAAATTTGTAGCTTTTAAAAAAGAACACCCACACGATAAGCATAGTTTAATTCAAATTGTGTTTTTAGAACAAAATAGTGATTTAGAGGATAGTTTAAAACAAAACTTATTGAATATTTTCAAAGACATTATAGTGGATTTGAAACACATTCAAAATGAATTTAAAATATAAAAATAATTATTATATATAATGGAATATGGTTTTATAGTGACTAAAAATGATGAATTATTTTTTGTTCATCGTGTGGAAGAAAGTAATATTGTCTTAATACCTAGTTATGATACAAGTATTAAAATAAATGATATACCAGACCAATATACTATTGTATATAAACCTAAATTAAGAGGTGTTTGTGAATTAAATAACTTTTATTTAAACAATCAAATTGTATTACATTATGGTGATACGAAACGCCAAGGAAAAATTGTTAAAAAAAATAAAGATATGATACATGTATTTTTTTCAAAAGAAAATACCACCGAAGTATTGGATTTCAATTACAAGGGATTTCCGAGTAAAATCGATCATATTGAAAAAATAAATATGGAACCAAGTAGAAAACCTAATACAAATAAAAATAATATAGAACAAGAAGAAAATGAAGAAATCAAAGAAGAAGAAGAAGACGACGATATTTATTATTTTTCATTAGAACAACAAATACAACAATTGGTCGAAAATTTTAGAAAACAAATGGAGGATAAATATTTGAATAAAATCATTTCGCATTACATCGAACTAAATAAAAAGTATTTTACATATGAAAATAATTATATTTTCAAAAAATTAAAAGAAAAACCGATTTATAGTACGATTTTGAATGGCGATTCTATTTTTCATTATTATACTCGGCATTTGAAATCTTATTATTATCGCGATGAAAATTTTGTACCAAACAACTTAAATGAAAAATTAAAAAAGAAAATATTTGAACATGAAAACTATCCAGTAAATATGCATTTTTTTGAACAAGTAGACCAATTTAGTTTAGTCTCCAATGATAATACAAATATTAGTCATAGAGAAATAAATCGTATTAATAAGAACAATCTTGACCATTTATTAATTGAAACCTCTAAAAAAAATAAGAGCACGTACAATGGTAGTCACTATACAAATGTATGGTTAGAAGACATGAGCGAGGTTCCGGTAGATGGTTATGACCACCATTTATATCCTATTAAAACCAATACGGAATTTATTATAGATGGTGTTGTGATTCCTAGTGAACAAAAAATAAATCATTATATGAAACAATCCAAAATGAATCAAATGATTCATAAAATAAGCGAACCACAATATAAAAAAGAATATTATGTGAATAGCGAATTAAAAGATGATCCGTGTATATTTACAAAACAAAATCAAATTATAAAAAAGGATTCGTCCAAAGAATTTTATACGTTTTTGAATAGTATAATACCAAATACAAGATATTTGTTGAAATGTTTAGACATCACCTATTATAACGTGTATGACTATATTAAATTATTGTCTATATTTGATATATATGAATTATCCAAATTAGATTATGATTATATAAAACGTTTGGTGTTTATGAATATTCGAAGTTATAAAAGTAGAAAAATAGAAAAAAACACAATCAAAGAATATTATACCAACTCATTTATTATGAATTCAATGAGTAAACCTGATGAGTTGAAAGATCGTTTTTATAGTTCCAGTGAATTATTTCAAATATCCTTATATGAAAATCATACGTTATTGATGTTTGATTTGATAAAACAAAATTTGGACCATAAGTTAGATACCACCAATAGTAGTATAAAACAAGTGATAGATGAATTCAAGCAACAATCCAACGCTATAGATACAACTATATATTATGACAAAATATATTATACTAGAAATGAAGTTTCCACAGAACAAATGCCCATATTTATGGATTTGACGTCGGCAGGAACACCGATTACGAATGTAAGAGACCCCTTTATAAAATCGTCTTCCATAATATGGAATGAAATCGATAAAAGTAAATTCAAATCGTTTGAACAGTTTGAGATCATTTTGAAACAATATGTCTCTGATATGGATGAATCCTCTATATTAAAATCTTATAAAACAAAAATACAAGATTGGTTTTCAAACTATAACGTAGTCTCAGGATCAAAGGGATATGTATTAGAGACCAACGAAACGTTTGTATATGAAAATAGAAGGTGGGTTCTATATAGCGAAAAAGAACTCGTCAAAGGGTCTAAACAATTAAATAGTTATATCAACAAACGTATAGATGAAATTACAAAAGAAGACTCGACCAACTCACTTAAAAAGTCCAAAATGAATCGCGACGACTATGTCAGCAAGTCGAAATATTATGTATCGATGTTCAATCCATTTATGAAATACAACCAAATGAAAAGAATATATAGTCAAAATTATTCCTCTGTGGATGTAAAATTTTCGCGACATCAACCTATGTTTGATAAAATACTCCAAATTGAAAGCAATGATGAAAAAAATAAAGCCATAAAAATTTTTTGTGAACAATATACTACAGAAGGTTCGGATCCTTATTGGCTTTATTGTATCGAAACCGAGACAAAATTAGTACCGATGTTTATAAAGACATTGGCCTATTCAACCAATTATAATGAAACCATACAAAAAATATGTTATGAACAAGGAAAACAAGAAGATGAATATTGGGTAGATAAATATAGCGGATATACTATAATAAAAATAGATTTTAATGAACAAGAAGGATATACAAGTGATGGATTCAAAATGGTTTCGCGTGAAATCATTCCAACTAGTGAACCTACCACTAGTGTAGACAAAAAAAACATAATGAAAGATATTGAAACCATCTTAAACGCTATTGGTGTCCCAATTAGTCACGGACCTTCTATTTATAAAGAATATAATAATATACAAAAAAATTTATCCAAACATTCTTTGTTACTTTATTCCATCATTTTTATTTATATCCAAGCGAATGTGAATACAAGTGAAATTACCACATCCTTTTATTCGTGCAAAACATCCTTTGATGGATTTCCGATGGTAAAAGATGAAAACCAAACAAAAGGCATTGAGTATATGATATGTATTTATAAAGCATTGAAAAATATTAAAAAAGAAGTAGATAAAAACGATTTTATCAAACTCATTAAAAATGTATTGAAGAATCGACCTATGCTGAATCAAAAATTATCGATAATTAAAAAAGAATCATACTCAAAAGACAATAATAAATCATGGGAATTATTTTTACCACGAATGACGTCTCTAACCATTAGCAAAGTATACGACGCATATTATAAATCATTCAAATTTCAAGAAGAAATGAATAAAATCATTTCGGAAATAGAACCGACTGAAAAATTATCCAATGGTTCATATAAAGTCATTAATAATTATGTAAAAAATGACAAAGTTATAGAACCTATAAAAAAGGGATATGTATCTAAAGAAAAATTTAAAAAGGCTAACCTATATTATTATCCACAAGTAACCAAACCCGACCAAAAGTTTGAAATAACCGAACCTACTTATTCGCTAGAAAAGATTAATCGTATTATGGAGAATAGTTCATATAGTGAGATAAGTGATGAATTATTAAAAGAAGTAAAAAAGAAATTACATTCTAAGAAACAAATAAATCCGGTAAAATCAAAAGAATCGTACGAAGAAAAAACATCTATGTCCAAAGAAGAACGTAAGACAAAGGAAAAATACATAGAAGATTATTTGAGTATCCATAGTGGATTGAATTTAAATAAATTATTAGAAAAAATAGAGGGACTATCCAAAAAAAGAAAGGACATTGTAACCAGTCGTGATGAAAAAGATAAAATGACCCATAGTATTCTGTATAATTTATTGAATGAAATACAAATAATGTCTAAAATGAAAGATAGTGCCACGTATGAAAATCCTAAGTTGCGTCCTTATTTTGCAAGTCTTTTGAATGTTTCGGACCAATCTAAATTAATAGAATTTATAAAAAATAGTTTTAATAGTTTAGAAAAGGTTGAACCCAAAACGTTCGTGAGCCACTTGTCCTTTTCTTTAAAAGAACAAATTTTGATGTATAAGTATTATTTATGCGAATTATATAAAAATGCTAGTCAAGATGAACGAACTATGTATGAACAAATGATTGGTGTTATGATAAAAAAATTGGTTATAAAGGTTGATATCATCAAGAAAAATAACGAGCAAGCAAAATACAAAGAAAAAAAGGAAATCACTGACAAATTCAAAGAAATGAGCGACGAAAGTCGTAACGTTGAATTTATGTTAAAACAAAGTAAATTAGGAGATTGGAGTTTAGGTTTAAGTAAATCCATATACAAATACAATAAAGATGCTCCATCTAAAGAACAAGAAGACGAAGAGGAAGAAATGGACCCTATTGAAGAAGAAACCGAATACGAAGAATATGGCGATGAAGAAGAATAAATTTTATAACTATACAATATAATGGATTTAAAAGATTCCTTTACGATTATTGTCGTAATGTATTTGATATTATATAGTTTGTTGGCTTATTTGAAACCCAATTTTATATTTGACAACGACAATGAACTATTGCGGCCATTTGGGGTAGGCTATAACAATACTACTATTATGCCATTATGGTTGTGTAGTATTTTATTAGCTATTTTTTCGTATTTCATTATTGTATATATATTACATTTAAGATACAATACCATTTTTATTCAATAATACAATCTTGTAACAACAACGAATTGGCCGAAATCAAAGAGGTTACAATCCCAGCAAATGTAAGCCAAATAAAATAACCGACGTTTTGTTTTACAAAATATTGTCGTTTGATGATTTGATGTTGTTGTTCAGTTATTTCAATGGTTTCATTTAGTAATTTTCCCAATTTATAATTTAGTGCGGTTCTACTTAATAAGTCATTGGGTTCTAATTCTTGTAACAAAATATTTGGGTCGTTATAGAAAAAACTAACATTGGGATTTTTCTGATTAGAACTCAAAACAATTTTAGGTGCTAACATCATCCCGAATGTATTCGCAAAAATACGATTCCAATTCATATTCACTAAAAATATTACAATAAGTCCCATGACTAAAAACAAAGGCATTATACTATGAATAAACAATTGTCCGTATTGAACAGAGCATTCGGTTTCACCTATAAAATATATATTTTGAATCGCAATGACAAAAAATGAAAGTAACACATAAGCATACATCCATTGTGTATTTTCTTCATAAGGTTGATTTGTTTCTATTGCCGACTTATCGATTACAAAATGCTTTATTATCATAAACAATAAAGAAAATATAACATAAACCGAAATGGATAAAATAGCAATATTCATTATAGTATAACATTATATAATTTTATAATTTTATACTTATATGAATCCTATATTAGTTGAACCAGAAATTAAATACGTGTTAAATCATCATTTAACTACGTTAAAACAAATAAATGAAACTAAAAAAAATATATTATTCAATGTATTATTATTTTTAGTATTATTAACCATAATAGGTATTACTTTAAAACTGAAATACAAAGGTAAACAAGACATACAATTACAACGAATAAAAGAGAACCGAAAAAGAGATTATATTTTGGCTAACTTAAGAAAATATCAAAATATGAAACATCCCATAAATTAAAATATATATTTTTTATAATGAATGAAGAATTAATACAAATCAATAAACAAATCTTATTGAAAGGATTATTTGCGATGAACTTTCCACAACACATCAACGAACAGGAACTCAATCAAGAGTTGGATGAACTTGAAAAAAAAAGGGGTACTCTTCAATCTATGGTGGATGGAATGCCTAGTGACTATAATAAAAAAAAAGAAGAATACGAACAAAAAAGAATTGAAACCAAACATAAATATGAGTTAAATTTAGTGAAAAATCCGAACGCCTCTATAACCGAAAAAATAGAAGATTACAAAGAATATAAGGCAATCTACGATGAATATTATGATTATATCAAAGACGTAAAAGGACTTTATGTTTTACCCAAAAAATATGATAATATAGAATATCATTATTTGATTACAAAAATATAATCTTATACTATATGATATTTAAGTATTTAGATTTAAAACTATTTTTGATAAGTTTATCGGTTGGATTGTTTTATATTTACTTGGCTGAAGAATACAAAAAAGTGATTGTAATATATCCTACACCCGAAAATGCGAATAAATACCAATACAAAGACCAAAGCAATGAATGCTTTTCCTATGAATTAAATGAAGTCAAATGTCCATCCAACTATAATAGTATACCTATGCAAAGATAATATTCTCCTTATATATATGTTTAACATTCTACGATTTTTTAAAACTCAATTAGGAATGAATATTTTATCTATTTTACTCGGTCTAGGACTTGCTAGTTTATTCAAAATGAGCTGTGATAATAGAAGTTGTTTAGTATTTAAAGCGTTCGATCTCAAAGACAATAATGTAGTTAAATATGGAGACAAATGTTATGAAGCCACCGAAAAAATAGAAAACTGTAACAAAGAAAAAGAAATTATATCATTATAATATAATGAATCCTTTAAAACGTGCAAGAAAAAAAACACGAAAATCTCCTTTAAAACGTGCAAGAAAAAATACACGAAAATCTCCTTTAAAACGTGCAAGAAAAAAAACACAAAAATCTTATTCAAATCTTGCTGGTGCCCCGCCTGATTTTTACAAGGATAGTCCTCCGTTAGAACAAATAACTATGGTTTTAGATTTAGTAAAAAAAAGTAAATTGGATGAAATAATTATCGACGAAAAAACTCGCTCGACTTTAAAAATAAATTCTACTTCATGGAGTAAATTAAGTTATTGGAACGCATATAATATTATGATGAATCATGGTTCATCTAATATAGATGATATGAGAAATATAGTATATATGTTAAAACATGATGTATATGAACACAAAAAGAAGAATAAAGATATATGGAAAAAACATATTACAGATGCTATATTTAAACAAAATGTTTTAGTTTTATTCCAAGATATAAACTACAACGGTCCTATGATAAAGCAATATAATATGTCACGGACTTCACTGAAAGACCTTACAATCATATTATTAGAACATCGTATAGAGATATTGAAATGGTTAGAAGAAAAAAAAGGTGCTAATAACAAAGGTGCTAATAACAAAGGTGCTAATAACAAAGGTGCTAATAACAAAGGTGCTAATAAAAATATTGTTGTATTTGAGAAAAGAGAAAAAACCCCTGATGATTGGGAAAATATGGATGAATAAGTAAAATTTACAAAAGTAAAATAAAATAAAATGTAATGGATACCCATACTACCAATATTGCTGATTTACCTATCGATCATATTCCACAAAATACCGAAATACCAGAAAACATACCCCCGCAAATAAACCGAATGGATCAAGAAGTATATGAATCGCCTTCAAAAGTAACCTTTCATCCGAATGTGGAGACAAGAATCCCAATAGATAGTTCTATGAAAGAGAGTCATAAAATGATTCTTTTAGCCTCTTTGTTATTTATTTTATTGAATGAACCGCTTTTTCGAAATTATATTATGAATATTTTAGTAGTTATTTTTGGAAATAGTTTAAAAAACGAAACAGGAACCACTTCTAAAATGGGTAATGTATCTTATGGTATATTTTTCGGTCTTGTACTTTATGGACTTAGCTTAGTAATTGACATACCTTCTTTATGAAACAATCCTATGTCTCTTAATTGCGAACTATTTTTATAATCTTCAATATAATAAATATCTTTTATACCAGCACTATACAATAATTTCGCACAATTCAAACATGGATAATGTGTGATATAGGCGACTGATTTATCACACGAGACTCCGCGCTTAGCGCAATCAGTCAACGCATTTTGTTCAGCATGTATCGTAGCAATTTCATGATTATCCACCACTACCGAAGTATGAGGTAATCCGGGTAAAAATCCATTGTATCCTTGTGAAATGATACGATTGTCTCGAACAATCAAACAACCCACTTTTAGACGATTACATGGAGAACGTGTGGATACGTGTTGAACTAGTGTTGTAAAATATGCTTGCCAAGATGGTCTTTCCATGTAAGACACTATATAAGATTTTCTTAAATGGATAACATAAAATACTACTGCATAATCAAATTTATGTAAGTACGTGTTTCATTATAATATTATTAGATTATAATGAAGTTTAAAAAAAACTCATGTTTGTTGTTGATTGATTTACAAACCGATTATCAGTTTCTTTATGAGCGCCTACAAGAAAATGTTTCTAAGTTATTGAAAAAAGCCCGTAAAGAAAATATAACTATATGTTTTGTATTCAAAAAGGATAATTCGCTTTCTTATTTTAAACCTTTTTCAGAAGAACTAAGAGGTACAAGACCACTTGATAAAGGTATACCTTTTGATTTTGCGATGCCTTTGAAAAACGAACACGTAATTATAAAACACGGATACGATTCATTTTTTGAAACCAATTTGGATGAGTTTTTGACTCGTCATCGTATTGAAACCCTTTATATTGCTGGTTGTTTAACAGGCATTTGTGTATTAAATACCATATTTAGCGGTTTTAATCGTGGATATCGTATACATATGATAGAAAATGCTTGTTCCGATCGTACAAAAAAAAGACAAAATGATATTGTACATCATTACAAAGATTATTTGTTTATAGAAGAACACATTTAAAATGGACTTACCCAGTACTCATTCCGTTGCCGTTGTTGTTTGTATTTTTTATAGGGTTCAATACAAGGTTCATTACAAAACGATTGTTTAATCTTATGGTCGTTTTCTTGACGATTTCGTCGAAAATGTTTGTAGTGTTCATAACTATGATCTATGTTAAAAAAGGTTGTCTCTAAATTGTCCATATAACTCCGAACATGTTTGTATTGTAAATAAGACTTTGAAAAAGTTTTTATCATTATATACATATAAGATATAAAATTTAACCCTTTTTTTTTCTTGTTTTAGGATAATATTTTAAAAACCACCTTTTGTATTCATCGCTTTTTTTGTTTTTTTTATATCTTGTATATTTTTGATCGCGTTCCTTTCGTATGTCTTCGATGGTGGTTTGATGCCCAATACAAGGTAAATAAAAACGCCTTAATACATTGGTTTTGTTATTCGAATGTATCGTTTCTAACAAATAACAGTACGATAATATATTCACCATATTGATAGTAGACTCATTTATAAAATTAAACGCATAATACATACTTAATATGGTATCTATGGTTGCAATATGGTAGGGTTTACCTTTATGTTTGATGATATTAAAGGACTGACAAGAATTTGTGGTAAAAATGTACAACATAGATTGTCCTTCTATCACTACTTCATAAAACGAATTTATAAATTTATAATCACCTTCATGCGGTATAAGGGTATACTTTATAGATTTGAGTTGTTTCAAAACGTCTTTGTAATTATCCGATAAAATATAAATTTGTTTTGTTTGTTTGGAGTCTATTATTTTTTTATATTTATTAGGAAAATAGTCTTTATAAAAGGAAAGACCAAAATCGCCAAACAATACATATTTTTGTTTGACGCAAATATCAACCAACTTATCATATACTTCGTTATAAATTAAATTATTTTGTGTTAAATCCACGTCATGTTGGAAAGGATGGGTTTCATTCAATAATGTGAGTCGATTGTATATTTTTTGCCACCGACTTAAATCACCATATGGACGTGATAATTCTTGATATAAACTCATACGCAAATAACTTGGAGGAGCATATAAAATATTCTTTACGAGAATTGCCTTATTTTGAATGATATTGAAAATAGTTGTATCTAGATACGTAATATCCGCAATGGGAATAAAATTAACAAATACCTTGTAGGTACCATGAAATAATGCGGATTTTGCTTCCACATTTTCATAACCCGATTTTGCGTATATCAAGGCTAATTCTTTGGCATCCTCCAACGCATTAGGTGAAAAAAAGTCGTAATCTGGTATATCGAGTTGTTTGTCATAAAATTTTTTAGAAGCAGGTAAAATAGAATTAATTGCTATTCCACCGTAACAAACCAATCCTTTTTCACGAATAAAATTCTCTAAAATTTTTATCATATCATTTTGTACATATTTTTTCTTTTGTTTCTTTTGTATTTTTTGATTGGTTTCTATCGCATCTTCTAATATGGAAACATAGGACATCTATATATAGATTATATATTTTCGGAATATGATTTTTGAAAAGACGAAGAATGAGTAAAAAACTTTAAATAATTTTTTAGGTATGCGTCTTTCTTCTGAAAATTCATATATATAAAATTAAATCGGTTACGTATACCTTTATCATTATAATCGTAATTGTTGGCATAACTAGATTTATTAGGATATAGAGAAGATAATTCAATACCGGATTGTAAGGAGGCTTCGCTTTCATATAAAGAATGATATTTGAATCCTGTACCAAATGTAACCAATGTTAATTTACTTAAGTCTGTTTTAATAAAACTATCTTTCATTTTAGGAGAAGCATTTAAATCGACCATAATAATAATTTTATTTTTTAGATCATTCAAGGTATATTGATTTAATTCTTTATCGACTGGAGTTTTTAATAGTATTTCGCTACTACCTGAAAAAGTTTCTAATAATATTTTGGACATTTGATTATAAATATCCATATTGTTACTATTTATTCTAAAATTCAAGAACAACACTTGATTGTTATTTGAGTGTTGTAATGCATTCAAAAACATATAATTCACTTGATTCATTGTCTCTGAAAAACTCAAATAGTTATATAATTCTTTATATTCATTTTCATTTACAGTAGATGCAGAAATAACTGGGAACCCATTTAAAGAAAAAATTTGAAAGTCTAATACTCTTGCACCAGCCCTATAACAATGTTTCAAAGCACATATGTCTACATAATCGTGTTTCAAACCACCAATACAACAACAGTTAAATGCGGATTTGAATACAATATCCTTTATAGAAATACCTGATAAATCGGTGTTTGGTAATTGAAACTCTCCGTATTCATTATATTTATCTAATTTTTCACATGTATCTTTTTGCTTATTTATGCTAAGAAATATGTATATAATTACAATGATAACAAACAAAGATATAAATAACAATATGTAATTCTCCATATATGTAATATAAAAATATATTTAATTTATAAGTAATGCCTGGAGGGTTATTAAATATAATCGCTTATGGAAATCAAAATATAATATTAAACGGAAATCCAACCAAAACATTTTTTAAAAGTGTTTATGCTAAATACACCAATTTTGGTTTACAAAAATATCGTATTGATTTCAATGGCGAACGAACATTACAATTAAACGAGTCTTCTAAATTTACATTTAAAATACCACGTTATGCCGAGTTATTGTTGAATACTTACTTGGTAATTACTTTACCCAATATATGGAGTCCCTTTTACAAAAATGGAGACTCCTATAATCCATATGAATTCAAATGGATAGAAGATATTGGGTCGTTGTTCATTGAAGAAGTGACGTTATCTTCTGGAGGCCAAATATTACAACAATTTAGCGGAGATTATATTAAAAATAGGATTGAACGAAACGAAACCCATAATAAAAAGGAACAATTTTATAAAATGACTGGTAATGTAGATGAACTGAATAATCCATATAGAAATGGTTATTATCCACATGCGATTACTACTGATCCGGACCAACCACCGGAACCGTCTATTTATGGTCGTAAATTATATATACCATTGCCTTTTTGGTTTGCTAATTCCACAAAAAGCGCGTTTCCATTGGTTTGTCTCCAATACAACGAATTGGTCATTGATGTTACGTTGAGACCAATTCGCCAATTGTTTACTATTTTAGATGTAACCCAAAATTCAAATTCACAACGAATACGACCTGATTTTGGTTCATCATTATTTCAAATGTATCGGTTTTTACAAGTTCCACCAGAAAATGAATATAGCAATTTACAAAATAATTGGGCTAGCGATGTAAATATAATTGGTACATATGCTTTTTTATCGGAAGAAGAAACAAAAGTATTTGCGTCCAATGAACATAATTATTTGTTTTTAGATGTAAAAGAAACTATTTATAATCATATAGTAGGTTCACAACGTATAAAAATAGAGACCAATAATTTGGTATCCAATTGGTTTTGGTTTTTACGAAGAAGTGATATATATCAAAGAAATGAATGGAGTAACTATACAAACTGGAAATACAAAGATATTCCCAATGTAGGATTGAATTTTATAGAGTTAAAACATCATAATGAAATGGAATCATTTGCTATTACTAAATTTCCAGATGAAAATAATGTAAAGCATATGTTGATTCAAGTATCTTTATTGATGGATGGAAAATATCGCGAAAATGAATTTGGTTCTGATATATATCGATACATTGAAAAATATGATAAATGTTTAGGTAATTCAGATGATGGCTTGTATAGTTATAGTTTTTCATTGAATACAAATCCATATGAAACCCAACCTTGTGGAGCAATGAATTTAGGTAAGTTCAAAGAAGTTGTTATGGATGTATTGACCTTAACGCCTGATATAGATGAAACTCAGACAGTTAATTCTGTATGTGATGACGAAGGAAATGTAATAGGTTATATTGATACAGACCCTACTAAAATTTATAAGTATTCATTTGATATGACTTTTTTTGAGGAACGCTACAATGTGGTTCGGTTTATGGCTGGAAATGTGGCTCTTGTTTACGCCCGTTAACGCATGGATAAGTATTTGACGCATATTCCGATACATCAAATGAATTTACGCGAGTCATAAACCCCTGTTTTGTACGAATCAATAGAGCAACTACTAAACATAAAAATAATATCCAATTCATTTTATAATAATAATATATAATAATACTATGAATGATATTGAAAAATCGGCATTAATTGTAACCAATACTATAAAGGAAATTATTATTTTATTTTTAGCAATGATTATAACGCTAAATTATTGTATTAATTTTATAAGAAATGATTTAAATAAATGTGAACCGACTAAAAATAAAGATGTAGAAAAATATGGAATATTAAATTATATCCAAGATATTATTCGTTCTACTATAAATGAAATGATGAATCGTATGAAATGTTATATTTTAAATAAAAATCCAAATATACCTTCTGATAATGAAAATACAAATGGAGATTCTAGTAATGGAAATTCTGAACAAGATATGTATGTTTCTATATATTATGGTATATTTATCGTTGTTTTATATCTTTTTTTTAATATGAAAAATGTAAATAACAACTCTTGGAATGATATATCCAATGATTTTTTCTATAAACTTATATTTATTGTTTTATTTCCAATGTTTATCGTAATTAGCATATCATTGCTTTCTGTTTTGGTAAAAATAACCTTTAGTGTAGATACAATAGGAGCTCCTTATTATGTTTTTATAAAAGGGTTCTCTTATATTTTATTTATGATGATTTTACTTATTCCAATACCTATTTTATTATTTGAAAATTTATATTATTTGATCGTAAGAGGTAAACATTATAATTTGATGGATAGTATTACAGGACTAAATATTTTTTTGTATGTAATTTCCTTTATAATAATTTTTGTATTATGTATGCTTGGATTTTTCAAGATGATTCGTTTTAATTTCAATAGTACTTTTTTACCATTTGAAAATATAAAATATATTCAAAATAAATTAAAGGATACGTCGTTTGATACTAAATTTTTATATCTTATTGTTCAACTATTTGTTTGTATTACTATTTTGTATAAGATAAAAGATTTATTTTCATTCGAACTTTTTATTTTTGGAGTTATTGTCTCTATTATATTTACCTTTCTTATTTTATTTTACGATTTAATGAAAATAAAGAATTAAAGACAACATGAACATAATACAAATGGGTAAAAAAAATAAAAAAAAACCAACCCGTGTAAGTTTATGTACACCAACATTTAATCGACGACCTTTTATTTTACAAATGGTTGATAATATACTAAAGCAAACGTATCCGAGAGAATATATGGAATGGATTATTTTAGACGATGGTACAGACCCAATTGGTGATTTAGTAAAAGATATACCATTTATCAAATACATTTATTGCGAAGAAAGAATGAGTCTGGGAAAAAAACGAAACTTGATGCATGAGTTTTGTACGTTTAAAAACGATAACGACATTATAGTTTATATTGACGATGATGATTATTATCCACCTGAGCGTGTAAGTCACGCGGTTGAAACACTGAATAAATCCAACGCTTTATGTGCTGGTTCAAGTGAGATTTATTTATGGTTTAATGAATTAAATAAGATGTATAAATTTGGACCCTATGGACCAAATCATGGCACGGCAGGAACCTTTGCGTTTAAGCGAATTATGTTAAAAGATACTCATTATGAAGATAGCGCTGTTTTGGCAGAAGAAAAATTCTTTTTAAAAAATTATACAATACCATTTGTTCAGTTAAATCCATTGAAAACGATTTTGGTCATTTCTCACGAACAAAATACATTTGATAAAAAACGATTAATCAATACCAATAGTCCTGTATGTAATGATTCCGCGTTAGTTCCTTCCACATTTATTAAAGACCATAACACACTACATTTTTATACAAAAGATATTAAAGATACACTAAAATTATATGTAGAAGGAGACATAAAAAATAAACCCAACGTTTTAGCCGAAATAAAACGTCGAGATGAAGAAAGAAGTAAACAAACTCAACAACAAGTGGTTTTAACACAACCAGATGGAACAAAACGACCTTTACAAATGAATGAAATCATAGAAGTATTGAAAATGAAAACCAACGAAAATAATACATTAAAAGAAAAAATAAGCGAATATGAACAAAAAATAAAACAAATATTATCGGTGATAAGTTAAATATTTTTCAAGTCGACATAATTCACTATCACTTAGCGGATAAGTCAATGTAAATAATTGTTGTTTAGATATATTTAGACGATTACATAAATCTAAAATAAATTTTTGATTGTTATATTCGTTGCTATATTTAGTCAATACCTTGGTAAATCTATATTCTTCTTTTTGTGGTTTGATTTGTACGTTTGAACGAACATACAAGTGATAATTATATATCATTTTTAAGTAATAGGTCATTTCATTATAAATCCATAATTGTTTTTGAAAACTTACCCTATCGTAATAATCGCCACTGCAAAAATTATTTAAAAATTCTAAATAGAAACCTATATCTTCCTTTTTTAGATGATTTATGATATTTTCGTGAAACATAAGGCATTGTGTAGCCTTTTCATTTTCAACAAAACGACCTATCTTTTGTTCGATTACATTTTTGATGTTTAATTGAATATTTTTTTCATATTCATTTATGGTATCCTTTAAATGAATTACATTACATAATTTCATTAATTCTTTTACTTTTTTATCATAATGGTTAATGCCTATAAAGATAAATTGAAATGATTTTGTCTCCTCCTCCTTTTTTTTATTTAATTTTATTTGTTTTATTAATTCCCCCAATATTTTTTTTTCACCATTGTTAAGAATATCAATATCATCTATGACTACGATATTCTTTTTTTTACTTTTATACATCATATTCATAATAGAACCATGCGTATATTTAAAAATATCATTCATATTGGATATTTGTTGTATGGATAAATAGTTTAAATGATATTGGCAATGTTCTTTAAAATAATTGAGTACCATAGAGGATTTTCCGCTTCCAGAACAACCTACAATATAAATATGTTTATCCCCATATAGATGTTGTTCCATACTACTATAATAATAATAAAGTATTTATATACATAATTCGGAATTGTTTGTAATCCCATCCCACGAAACATTACAATTTATTGCCCATTGTTTTTTCTTACATAACCCAATTGTATTATTTTGATACAATGTTTTATTAAAATTTTCAAGATAACATTGGTCATCATTTTTGTGTATCACTTCATTTTTATCATAACAATCCCCAAAACTATTTAGTTGATAATAATCCGGGCATTGATTAATATGCGGTGGATATAGATATTTTTTTTTGGTTATCTTCAAAATATAAGCTACTATGGATAAAGTTACTATCAATACTACAATCGTAGAAATAAAAATCGTTTTTTCCATTTATATTAAAATAATATTATATAATAATGTCAGGTAGAGTTGATATAGAAGGCGGAACCCCATTTTTTTTGAAAGAACAAATACCTTTGGATGATAAAACCAATTACTTCAATGCTACTAAATATACGTTTCAACCAAGTGAATTATCCAATACTTATTTTAGTAAAGAAAATATCAATAAGGTGCATAATGATATAAAAAAAAAAGTATATGATTTGTCTCAACAAAAATATGTTATCGATGACCAAAATATGGATGTATTAAAAGTCATTATGCGAAGTATCTTTTTACAATATTCGAAATTCCAATTTGACAACATAAAACAACAAGTGGATGAAATGAATGTTATGGTGGTGGAGTATAGTTCAAATAATATTTTTGGTGAAATTCAGGGTTATTTGAAGTATAAAAAAGATGCGTCAAATATGTATACTCTTATGGATAGACCGGTTTATTTACATAATGATAATAGTTTAGAACTGAAGAACTTTTTTTAATTGCTCTAGTTCGTCTTTCCATATGTCTTTATGTGAACTATTCCACATTTTATCATATTCCGATTGTTTTCCGTTTAATTGTTGGTTCAAACTATCCACATTTTCTTGACATACACTATCCATAGACATTTTAATCAAATAATGATAGGAATCATTTATTTTTGTATATTTCTTTTTTTCTAATATATCGCAGATATCATTGTTTGTTTTTTTGCGTAAATCTAAAGTATCGTTCAATAATTCATTGATGTAATTACATTTGTTTTTCAATACTTCCATTTCTTCTTTTAAAATCTGAATCAAATGTAATCGTCGTTTTTCATAATAGTCCAAACGAATCCCTATAAAATCATCGCAAATTTCGTACACTTCATTGTAATGTTTTAATTTATCATTATGGTCAAATAGATTCATATTGTTGATGGATAATGTAGTGGATAATTTAAATGTTTTTATAATGTCACTTTCTTCCATAGGTTGTTTTAGGGTAAGTTTAAAATAAACTTTTTTATCGGTGGACTGGTCTTTGTAGTCTTTTAAAATATCCATACATTTTTCTAAATGTAAAATATAATCTTCATTCCATACGCCAATAGGCAATTCGGTAATAGTGATGACTTGCTTGTCAATCGTATAATTACCCTTTGTAATAAATCGGCGGTCGCCATCTTTTTCTATGGTTCCTTGAAATCCCTGATAAAAGGGTACAAAGTCTCTAGTATATGCTTTATCCGCCAATTTGTGTTGAATATAGTTTATGAGTTGAACCGGGCGAAAACATGGAATGTCTGTACTAAATCCAGTACCAATACCCTTTGTACCATTGACTAGAATCATTGGAAGAATAGGTAAATAATAGATAGGCTCAACAAAGGTTCCATCGTCTTTCAAATAGGTCAAAATAGCATCATCTTCTTTTTTAAAAATCATTCGTGTAATTTTGTTCAAGTTCGTAAATATATATCTTTCTGATGCGCTATCTTTACCTCCTTGCAAACGAGTACCAAACTGACCATTTGGCATCAATATATTTATATTATTTGACCCCACAAAATTTTGAGCCATATTGACAATTGCTCCATTCAAACTATTTTCGCCGTGATGGTAACCAGAGTGTTCCGATACATAACCGCTGAACTGAGCCACCTTTATTTCATGAACCAAGTTCTTTTTGAATGCGCTATATAAAATTTTACGCTGAGATACTTTCAATCCATCCATCATATTTGGAATGGATCGGTCGCAATCGTATTTTGAAAAGTGTATCATTTCTCGGTGGATAAAATCTCCCAATGTAATTTTAGTATCTCTTGTATCCAATACATTATTTCGTTCATAGTTCGACAACCATTCTTTTCTACAATCTGACTTTTTTTTGTTGAAAACCATATCAATGGTGTCGATGTCTTTGTCACCTAAACGAATATCCATCGTTTTTTTATCTTTGAAATATTCTTTGAACTCTTTACCAGTACTAGTACCCAATCCTTTATAATACTTGATCGACCATCCTTTTGCGTCTTGATGTTCGGATTTCCATAATTCATATTCTTGTTCATTGTAAAAGTGAATCATTTTTCCAGATTTGGTCGCTTTCAAAATAGGCGTATTCATAAATCCTAAAAATCCTTCGATGTTCATCAACGAAGGCCACAAACATTCAAATAAATTAATGCATAATCCCTTGATGTGACTCCCATCCAAATCTTGATCGGTCATAAATAGAATTTTATTGTAGCGCAATTCATCCGTATTTTTATAGGTTTTGTTGGATTCTAAACCCATAATTTTTTTAATTTCAATGATTTCTTTGTTTTCGTTTATCTTTTTGGTCGTTTCTCCACGAACATTCAACAATTTACCTTTCATTGGATACACTCCAATAATATTCCGATCACTTGGCGTCAATCCTGATAAGATACCGGCTTTAGCGGAATCTCCTTCACATAGAATTAACGTACACAATTTAGAGTCTTTCGTACCAGCATAATTCGCGTCTACTAATTTTGGAATACCGCGAATGGTTTTATTTTTGTTTCCATCGGTTTTTTTAGAATTATTTTTTTCTTTGATATGACTTAATTCGCATGAGTTTTCCATAATACCTTGTTTAGCTAATTTTTCAATAAACTTATCACTAACTACACATGACGAACCGAATTTACTTGGTGGAGTATTCAAATAATCTTTGGTTTGACTATCAAATGAAGGGTTCACAATCGTACAATTCAAAAAGATATGCAATTGTTCCTTAATAATAGATGGTTTTACGTCTACCTTTTTCTTTTTTTCAATATAGACAATCATTTTTTTTACGATTTGTTGTACAATATAATCTACATGTTTTCCACCTTTGCTTGTGAAAATACCGTTTACAAAGGATACTTGTTTGAATTCTTCGCTTAAGCAAATACTATAACTCCAACGTTCGTGTTGCTCACTTATTTTGTCACAATCATTATATAAATCTACATAATGGTTAAAGTTTTTTACATCCAACGCTTCTCCATTTAGTTTTACTTTTACGTCTTTGGTAGTAATACCGGCAATATCATAGACTCGTCGTTGAAACAACGCAATCATATCTTTGGACAATTCATTTAGACCAAGACGTTTATAATCCGGTTTGAATTTTACTAAGGTATATGGTTTTTTAGAGCATTTTGTAATAGAAGGTTTATGAACAACGTCCAAGTTAGTCTCAAACTCTTGAGTATATTTTAATTTACGAGTATAATCAATCGTTTCAATCATACCATACGTAGACCAAATGAGTACCAACTTGAAACCAAAACCATTTTTACCACCTGTGATTTTTTCTTCGTCTTTATTGTAATTGGTAGATGTACGCAAATGTCCAAAAATTAATTCAGGAATCCAAATATCATAAGTGGGGTGTTTTTCAATATCTATACCATTACCATTATTCATAAGAGTAATCATATTATCTTGAATTTGTATATCAATCATATTAACTAATTGGGTAGTATCGTCATGTTCCTTTTTTTGGAGCATACGAACCACGTGGTCTCGACAATTGACAATACCTTCATCAAACAACTTGAATAAACCGGGGTTATAATCGATGTTCTTGTTTACAATATGTCCATCTTCATACACATACATTGGTCCATTTACGTTTTCGATAGATCCAATATATGTATCCGGATTATCTAAGATATGTTCCTTATCTGTTTTTTTTTGATATTGATTCGCAAGAGTAGCCATAGGGATATTATGGTACAATTTCTAAATCAATTTTATTAACTATATATAATGTTGTTCGAAAGAGAACTATCAGGAGAAATAAGTCCGTATTGGGGATTTTATGATATAAGTGGCGTTCTTACTGGTTACAAAAATGATATTATTATTGAAAATATAACTGACATTAATGACGCAATGATTTATTTGTCGAATGAAGACATATCAAGCGTTACCGGAAACCAATATGGATTTAGCGTAAGTACCGATGCGAATAATAGATTCTATTCAGATGGAGTATTTGATCAACCCTTGTTTGGAGTTTTCAAAGATACTTATTATTTTATTCGAGACAATAATATTTACGAGGCAGTATATAAATGGCGCTATGATAGGTTTGATGCCTTAGCTTTATATGGTCATATTAGTACATGGACGATTGACGGAGTTACGGATATGAGTGGGTTATTCAAAAACTATGAAGATTATAATGAAGACCTGAGTGGATGGAATGTATCTAGTGTTACCAATATGAGTGAAATGTTTAAAGGTGCCACATCATTTGATCAACCAATTGGTACTTGGAATGTATCCAATGTATACAATATGTCATTTATGTTTAGTGGTGCATCGGTATTCAATGGAGACATTAGCGGTTGGGATACTGGGAATGTAATCACTATGGAATCTATGTTTCAAGACTCACCATTGTTTGACCGGCCAATTGGAAAGTGGGATACAATTTCAGTTGAAACAATGGAAAATATGTTCAGTGGAGCAACCTCGTTTAATCAATCGTTACACAACTGGTCTATTGACTTTTCTGACGTGGTTGGTTATAATCCAATCAAAGATAACGTTAGCACTACAAATATGTTATCCAATACGAATTCTTTGAAATTTTATATATTAAGTGGTGATGTGTCCAATGATAATTTGTATCAAGCAGTCTCTTTGTATAAAACCAATAAGGTGGAATATGCATATATTTACAAACCGATTGACCAATGGAATACAACGTCCATTACTAATATGAATAGTTTATTTCAAAACGATGAATTCTTTAATGAACCCATTGGAAACTGGAATACCCAAAACGTCACTTATATGGATTCTATGTTTAGTGGTGCGTCAGTATTTAATGGAGATATAAGCGGATGGGATACTGGAAATGTAATCACAATGGAATCAATGTTTCAAGACGCGTCTTCGTTTGACCAACCTATTGGTAAGTGGGACATCTCCAATGTATTCATTACGAACAATATGTTTAGTGGAGCAACGTCGTTTAATCAATCGTTACACAACTGGTCTATTGAGTTTACGGATGTATCCGGGTTTGATCCGTCTTCATCATCTATTGATGTTAGTAATATGTTACAGGAAACCAATGCTTTACAATTTTACATCTTGACTGGGGACGTATCCAACGACAATTTATATGATGCCGTGTCTCTACATAAAAACAATAGAAGTGAATACGAATTATTTTACAAACCAATTGATTCATGGAATACATCTTCTATTGTGGACATGAGTGGACTATTCAAAGACTATAGTACATTCAATGGGGACATTAGTGTATGGGATACAGGGAATGTATCTTCGATGAAATCAATGTTTCAAGACGCATCTTCGTTTGACCAACCGATTGGAACATGGGATGTGTCGAATGTAATTACAATGGAATCTATGTTTAGTGGTGCGTCAGTATTTAATGGAGATATAAGCGGATGGGATACTAGGAATGTAATCACAATGAAATCAATGTTTCAAGACGCGTCTTCGTTTGACCAACCTATTGGATCATGGAATACATCTTCTGTTTCTAATATGTCATCTATGTTTCAACACGCATCAACATTTGACCGACCTATCGGATTATGGGATGTTTCCAATGTCGTGACAATGAAGTCGATGTTTCAAGATGCGTCACGATTCAATGAAGATATTAGTGTATGGGATACTAGGAATGTAGCTACTATGGAATCTATGTTTCAAGACGCATCTTCATTTGACCAACCTATTGGTAAGTGGGACATCTCTAATGTATTCATTACGAACAATATGTTTAGTGGAGCAACGTCGTTTAATCAATCGTTACACAACTGGCCTATTGAGTTTACGGATGTATCCGGGTTTGGTCCATCTTCATCTTCTATTGAGGTTACCAATATGTTGGAGGAAACCAATGCTTTGCAATTTTATATCTTGACTGGGGATGTATCCAATGACAATTTATATGATGCGGTGTCTCTATACCAAAACAATAGGAGTGAATACGATTTATTTTACAAACCAATAGATTCATGGAATACATCTTCTATTGTGGATATGAGTGGACTATTCAAAGACTATACTACGTTCAACGAAGATCTTAGCGGATGGAATACAGACCAAGTCACCAATATGGAATCAATGTTTCAAGAAGCGTCAACATTTGACCAACCTATTGGTAAGTGGGATGTATCCAATGTATCCATTATGAAAAATATGTTCAATGGAGCAACCTCGTTTAATCAATCGTTGCACAACTGGTCTATTGAGTTTACGGATGTATCCGGGTTTGATCCGTCTTCATCATCTATTGATGTTAGTAATATGTTACAGGAAACCAATGCTTTACAATTTTACATCTTGACTGGGGACGTATCCAACGACAATTTATATGATGCCGTGTCTCTACATAAAAACAATAGAAGTGAATACGAATTATTTTACAAACCAATTGATTCATGGAATACATCTTCTATTGTGGACATGAGTGGACTATTCAAAGACTATAGTACATTCAATGGGGACATTAGTGTATGGGATACAGGGAATGTATCTTCGATGAAATCAATGTTTCAAGACGCATCTTCGTTTGACCAACCGATTGGAACATGGGATGTGTCGAATGTAATTACAATGGAATCTATGTTTAGTGGCGCATCGGCATTCAATGGAGATATTAGCGGTTGGGATACCAGTAAAGTCACTACAATGGAGTCTATGTTTCAAGACGCGTCTTCGTTTGACCAACCGATTGGAACATGGGATGTGTCGAATGTAATTACAATGGAATCTATGTTTAGTGGCGCATCGGCATTCAATGGGGACATTAGTGTATGGGATACAGGGAATGTATCTTCGATGAAATCAATGTTTCAAGACGCGTCTTCGTTTGACCAACCGATTGGAACATGGGATGTGTCGAATGTAATTACAATGGAATCTATGTTTAGTGGCGCATCGGCATTCAATGGGGACATTAGCGGTTGGGATACCAGTAAAGTCACTACAATGGAGTCTATGTTTCAAGACGCATCTTCGTTTGACCAACCGATTGGAACATGGGATGTGTCGAATGTAATTACAATGGAATCTATGTTTAGTGGCGCATCGGCATTCAATGGAGATATTAGCGGTTGGGATACCAGTAAAGTCACTACAATGGAGTCTATGTTTCAAGACGCGTCTTCGTTTGACCAACCGATTGGAACATGGGATGTGTCGAATGTAATTACAATGGAATCTATGTTTAGTGGCGCATCGGCATTCAATGGAGATATTAGCGGTTGGGATACCAGTAAAGTCACTACAATGGAGTCTATGTTTCAAGACGCGTCTTCGTTTGACCAACCGATTGGATTATGGGATGTGTCGAATGTAATTACAATGGAGTCTATGTTTAGTGGCGCATCGGCATTCAATGGAGATATTAGCGGTTGGGATACCAGTAAAGTCACTACAATGGAGTCTATGTTTCAAGACGCGTCTTCGTTTGACCAACCGATTGGATTATGGGATGTGTCGAATGTAATTACAATGGAGTCTATGTTTAGTGGCGCATCGGCATTCAATGGATATATTAGCGGTTGGGATACCAGTAAAGTCACTACAATGAAATCAATGTTTCAAGGTGCGTCACTATTCAATGAAGACATTAGTGGGTGGGATATAACCAGCGTAACCAATATGAATTATATGTTTGAAGGAGCATCGTCATTTAACCAACCTATTGGACTATGGGATGTATCTAACGTCACTACTATGATTTCTATGTTTAACGGTTCATCCTTGTTCAATCAATCCTTATACAACTGGCCGATTGAGTTTACGGATGTATCCGGGTTTGTTCCGTCTTCATCTTCTATAGATGTTTCCTCTATGTTAAACAATACAGCTTCGTTACAATTTCAAATATTAACTGGTTCGGTAGACCAAGATAGAATTTATTACGCATTTTCTATTTTAGACACGGATCTTTATTCCAAAAACTTTCGACCTATTATTGAATGGGATACTATTTTAGTCAATGACATCAGTGGTTTGTTTAAAGATACTATGTTCAATCAAGATATTAGTGGATGGAATGTATCCAATGTAACCTCTATGAAGTCCGTGTTTCAGGGAGCCATAAATTTCAATCAGACCTTAGAAAAATGGCAACTATCTAAAGTAACCTCTATGAACTCTATGTTTTTAGGAGCAATTCGTTTTAATCGTCCAGTCAACAATTGGGATGTATCCAATATCATAGATGCTTCTGGTGCGTTTATGAACGCATTTAGTTTTAGTCAAGATATTTACAATTGGAAAATGATCCGTTGTATAGATTTTACAAATATGTTCAATGGTTGTGTAAGATTACAAGCATCTAATTTAACGTTAGATGTTAGTACAAACTTTGAAACAAATAATAATTTTTATATGCAATTATTAATAGATTAATATATTATATGTTTATTGTAGCAACTGCTCCCAACGGCATAAATACCACGAATATGTTTGCCAATACCAATATAAATTTTTCGGATTTAATTCTTTGGGATCCGAGTGTTCCGTGTAATAATTGTGAAGGATTAGAGCGTTTGAAAGTAACGAACGATAAACAAAATAATGGATCAAAAAAAATGTTGCAAGCCAAAATGATAAAACAACGAAAAACTATTTCTTATCAAAATACAAGCAAACAAAATGCTTATAACATAATATATTCTCATATTTTTTACGATAATGTAAATTTGATTTCAAAATATAATTCACAATACTATGTGAATTTGATACAAGTCCTTCTAAGGTCAAATAATGTCTCAGGTGATAGAAAAGAAAAAATTAGGGAATTCATTAGTCGTATAATTATATAGACCTATATATAATGAATTATAGTTGTCCAAATAAACAATATGTTCCACCTTCGAGACAATCCTCCGTATATCAAGGTGGAGTATTGATGATAAATAATAAACCATTCAGAACATTAGACTATAGTCTGTATTTGTCTCACAAAACCGGTAATTGTTCTATCATAAAAAATCATAAATATAGTTCATATCAACGATATTTATACAAACGAAGAAAACGATGAGCATTAAATATTTTATATTTATATATAATATAATGAAAACATTTGGTTCACGAGCGGAAGTATGGCACGGAAACGCAAAAAAAACATCAGGTGGTTTAACAAAAAAAAATTTAATACAAAATAAATGGGGAGAAATTGTGTCTCGAAAAAAGCATATGACAGCAAAAAAAGAAAAACGTTTAGAAAAATATGGTTATTTTGCTAAAAAGGGGGCGTTTGGGGCAATCAAGAAATCACCCAAAACAAAAAAGTCCACCAAAACAAAAAAATCACAACCGAGAACGAAGTCTGCGTAAAGACTGGATAATTTCGCGTTTGTTGTTGTTGGTATAAAAATGCTTGTTTTGTTGACTACCTATAGAAACCATTTTTTTATGATGAGTATAGGAAGAAGAATCTCTGTAGGTTTGAATGGACTCATCGCGAACGATATTTCGCACAAACATTTTACGCATAAATGCATAACTATTCTCATTATTAGAAGTCAAATCTTTGGGGTTCATTATATAGTTTACTAATATATTATTATACTTTACTGATATATTAATGTAGGCTGTTGAATAAACAAATTATCATCCATTGGTTGTATTATAAAAAAATAAATAAAATGAACCGCGCTATCCATCGTATAATATTCAAACGAAGCATGATTTATTTTATTTCCTATTTTTTTATAATAGTGGATTGTATCGATTGGGTCACGTTTATTGAAAATATCGTATTGTCCGACAAGTTCTCCTTTATATTGAATCCCAATTACACCTTGTAGTTTATTTTTTTGGATGATATATTGGAAGGAATCTATCAAAGATTTAGGCGTAGTATAAATGAGTCTACAATCTAATTCTCTTGATAATCGCGCAATATTGTCCATACCAAGAATACATTGTGGTTGTGTCCATATATTATAAATAATAATAGAATCTTTACAAATAATAGATTTCAAAAAATCATAACTAGTGATGTCTCCATATTGGAAATCAAAACAATCGTCTTTTAAATATTCAAAATCCCACGTGTAATGACGAGAAGAATACTCCGACGAAAGATTGTCTATCCAAGTCAAATGAAATGATTTTTTCTCAGATAAAAGTTTACGCATTAAATCTCTACCAAGCCAATTAGACCCTCCTACTAAAACGATTTTCATTATATGGTTTCTTTGTCTTTTTCTTTTTATATGTTTTTTTTCGCTTTTTACCTCCACACATATTACGAATAGGAACATCCACGTCGTGATTAAGTGAATGTATTGTACCTACTAACATATCCATTATACTATATTTAAATATAAAAAAGTATTTTATATAATATAATAATGAATGATAGTCAGCGTATCAAATTACAAGAAATGATAGATGTCAATGATACAATCAATCACACCGAAGAAATTAGACAATTAAATCATAGTTCGCTAATTCGAAAAGATGTTGTAAAAATTCAACAAACCAAACGCAAATTAAAAACAACCCATTACAAAACATTGGACAATGTCTTACAAAGTGAATGCTTCTTTTTATTTCAAAATTATACGTTGATTTACAATAAACTTTTGAAAAATGATTTGGATGTAACTATTTTATATACCTTCTTAGATGTATTAGAAAGTATTGAGAATGGTAATCGTGACCAACACGAAGCTTCTTATGAAATTGGAACATTATTAAAAAAAATTTATATTGATAAAAAAATAGAAGATGCACCACAAACCAACTTTATTTCTCCAGTTGAAAATATTAGTTGGAAAGAATATTATGCCAAAAAATTGATATAGATAAATAAATTTTATTTCTGTAAACATGAGAACATTGGTCATTGTAGAATCTCCATCCAAATGTAAGAAAATCGAAGAATATTTAGGACCTTCGTATAAAGTGGTGGCCAGTTGTGGACATATCACATCCTTTTCTTCTTTGGATCAACTCAATATGGAAACGTATGAAGTGAATTATAAAATAGAAAAACCGACCGTCGTAAAGATGTTAAAATCTGAAATCAAACAAGCAACAGAGATTATCATTGCTACCGATGATGACCGTGAAGGCGAAGCCATTGGATGGCATATTTGTAAAGTATGTAAATTAAATGTGGAGACAACGCCTCGAATCCTATTTAGTGAAATCACCAAAGAAGCTATAGAAAACGCCATTCAACACAAAGGACTATTGAATATGAATCGGGTATACAGTCAACAAACTCGGCAAATATTAGATTTGTATATTGGATTTACCATTTCACCCAAGTTATGGAAATATATTTTAAATAAATTAAGTGCTGGTAGGTGTCAAACTCCGGCACTACATATGATTTATGAAAAAGAAAAAGATTATGAACAGCAAAGTATGGACACCCACTACAAAGTGGAAGGATGGTTTACTGCTAAACTCGTCAAGTTTCATTTATCACAATGTATGGATAAAGTGGATGATTTTTTAGAACAATGTAAAAGTCATAAATTTGAAATGTATCCTATTGAGAAACATAGTACAAATGAAAAAAGACCTTCTATTTTGATTACTAGTTCTTTACAACAAAAAGCACATCAAGTATTAGGATATAGTCCATCACAAACAATGAGTTATGCTCAAGCATTATATGAACATGGTTGTATTACTTATATGCGAACTGATACCCCGAGTTATAACGATACATTCAAACAATCGTTAGAACTGCACATTAAACAACATTTTGGAGATGATTATTATAAAGAAATCCCTAGTTCGACAAAAAAGGCTCATGAAGGCATTCGTGTTACCAATCTGAAAGTGACTGAAACAACCTTTGAAACATCACAAATCAATAAGTTATACAAGTTGATTTATATACATACATTACAAACCTCTATGAGTGATGCCAAAATAGAAACATCGCATTATAAAATAAGTGCCCCGTTTGATTTATATTTTATATACAAAGAACCTATGATTTTGTTTGAAGGATGGAAAAAAGTAAATAGTACACCCAAACACGATAGTCTTTCCTTGTATTTATCGCAACTGAGACAAATCAACTATAGTTCTATTGTTTCTAAAGAAATATTACAAAAACCAATGTATCATTATTGTGAAGCTCAACTGATACAAAAACTAGAAAAGGAGTCTATTGGTCGTCCATCCACCTATGCGTCTATTTTAACTAAACTTTACGACAAACATTATATTGTAAAAGGAAAAATAAAGGGAAAAGTATTTGAAACAACTCAATACGAATTAATAGATAATGTTATTACGAAAAAATCTGAATCTTATTCGAACGACGAGACCAATAAAATTACAATTACCAACACCGGTAAGAAAGTTGTTGAATTTTGTTATCAATATTATAATCATTTATTTGACTATGCCTATACAAATAAGATGGAAACTCAATTAGATATTATAGAAGAAACAGGTCTTTGGAGACACATCTTTACTGAATTTAAACGCGAAGTAGACCAAGAAGTCGTCATTGATATGGTGAAATCAAAACAATCGAGTTTACATTGTGGGACATACAAAAAACACCCGGTTGTTATAAAAAGCGGACAATTTGGTTATTATATGGAATATAAAAAAGTTACCACGTCTTTGATACATTGGATACATTATGATCAAATAGAAGATTTCATTGAAGAACAAACATTTCCGAATGAACTTATGGAGTCATTAATGAATATCAATGTATTAATTGGTAAACATACCACGATTCGAAAAGGAAAAACCGGCGACTATATTTACCATAAAACCCCGCAAATGAAAAAACCCAAATTTTACGCATTAGACATTGACAGTCGAAATGTAGAAGATATAAAAGAATATCTACAAAAAAAATATAATCTTATCATATGAATAGTCGAGAAACAAGTCAGTTGTCTTTTCCAAAAATTGTATTGATAACATTTACTATGATAGGTATATTTGTAAAAATGATAATAGGGTTGGTGACGTCTTCTAAAGATGGTTCATTTGGTAAAGCAACCACAAGCATTTGGGGGAATTTGATTATTATATTTTCAGTAATTTCTTATTTATGCATTGACTCCAAAATAGAAAATAATGTGATTTATCCAATATCATTACTAATTATGACGATGATGTGGGATACTACAATGTCATACAAATATTTGGAACGAATCAATAAAAAACAAATCCCGAAAATATATGATTCATGGTCTATGTTTTCAAATTTAATGGTATTATCTTTTTTGATAATCATGATATATAATTTATTTTATAAAGAAGAAACGAATAGTCAAATTTCTAGTATATTGTATATCATTGGCGTATTTTCTCTTTTCATTACAGGTGTTCAACAAACTATATTGGACAATTTTATGGTAGACAAGGATCATTTAGAAATAAACTTGTAAGTAATACCAATTTTATCATTTGATTCCCAAATACCAGATATTCGTATAAATAATTGATTGGAAGGTTTATTCAAATGTAATACATAATGTTTATACATACAATCATTATATAATAAACGTTCTATTTTTTTGTTTGTAATTAAATTTATCTTTTTCAATAATTCATATTCAATATAAAACAACGAATACAATAAGTCATTATTGAAACTAATTTTGTAAGTTTTGTTATGATAATTTGTAATTATATGTGATTCTGGTATAGAAATAATTACATTTTGTATGGTATAATAAGCTTCATTGTATAATATTCTATAAAAATGGTTATAATATTTTATTTTGTTTTCTACTGGTTTTTGAAATACTATTTTATTTATTTCAAAAATATTATAAGGAATAAATAAGTTCATAGTAATAGTAGTATAATATATTTAAATATCACTTTCATATAGTATAAATATGGAACATATACTTATTTATGGAAAGGAAAATAGTTCAAAATATAATTATGCGATGAACCTAATAAAACCATATAGTAAAACAGAGTTGAACTATAAACGAAAAATAGAAATCAACTTGAATGACCATAAATATTATTTCAACTTAAGTGATGCTCATTTTGAAGTAGATTTTGAATTATTGGGTACAAACGAATATAGTTTGTGGGTAGCATTGTATCAACAAATACAAACCATTTGTAAAGAAAATATGGGTAAATGTATCATATTATGTATGAATGTACATAGTATCAAAGATGAATTGTTGGATATTTTTTATATTTTTATGAGAGACACAAATATTAAATTTATACTATGTACACAAAATATGTCGTGTTTACCTGATACTATAAAGAAATATTGTAAAATAGTATCTTTGAAAGATAAAAGTAAAAAAAAAATGTGTATTCCATTATGTGAACCAATCATTGAAATGATTGTCTCGAAGAACATCGATTATTTCTTATTAAGGGAGTTGTTGTATAATTTATTGACTTACAATATAAACATACACGAATCCTTTTACTTTATATTAAATCGTTTGTTAAATATGAACTATATGTCCACGTATGATATAGAAAAAGTGATGCCCAATTTATTTGATATTATAAAAAAATACAACAATAACTACCGATCTATATATCATTTGGAAAGGTTTGTTATTTTTTTAATAATATTAAAAGAATAGTAATAAACAATGTATGGATAAAAAAAGGGCATATGTGATTTTAAATATTGACCCACAAGATCATTTAAACTATGCTCTATTGCGTAAAAAATACTTAAAGGCTTCTTTGAAATATCATCCTGATAAAAATCAAACGTCGGAATGTTTTGTCGATGTAAAAGAAGCTTATGATTATTTATTAGATGATTTGAACCGTTTGTCTCCATTGTTTTATTATGACGAAGAATATACACATACTTTATTTATTCTTTTAAAACAATATATTTATGACCCATTTGAAAAACATATACATAGTTATCAAGTTTTTGAATTAAATCCATCCTTGGATCATTTATTTCAAAAAGAATTATATTACATGAAAGACTACGACCTTTACATCCCTTTATGGCACCACGAATTATGGTATGAAACACATAAAATAAAGATAAAAATAAAACCTAATATACCTGAATACATTTCAATAGATATATATAATCATATACATATATATTTAGAAAACAAAACAAAAAAAATGGGCGATGTAATTGAGTTTAAAATATGTGGAAAAAGTTTTTCATTTTTATATGAAAAAAATATAACTACTTTAATGAATCAAGGTATACCTATGATTCGGTCCAATATTTTTGAACATAATGAAATATCGAATGTAATTATTCATTTATCTAATTCTTTTTAGTTGTTTTTTTAGGTTTTTTTTTTGGCTCTTCAGGTTCCTCTTTTTTTGAGACTTCTACATCTTCGCCATCGCTATCGTAGGTAACTTGTGATAGAGACTGGGACGGTTTTGGAACATCTTCATCTTCATCTTGAGGAGTGACTACTTCTTCGGTAGTAGTCATTTTAATGTGGCATTTACCGCGTTCAAGTGATTCTACTTGCTTGACCACTCCTTGGTACAACTTCCAAGTTACCCCAAATTTACCATTGGCGAACCAAATACCACCGCATTGAATAATACACGCTACATTACTCCCTTTTTGAATGAACTCTTCAGGACCACGGCCATCTTCATTAGGAATTAAACTATTTTGTTCAATATCGAATAATTCAAACTTGAACTCGCCTTCCCATACTGGAAGTTTTAGTTTCAGAGTTGGACTACGCGTTTTGTCTGGCTCTCCAGTTGCTTGGTCTTTTGGATATTTTAGCATTGGACTCCATAGAGCATCGATTACTTCAGACGACATAGATGCCTTACCAAACCAGTCCCTTGCGTTTTTTTGAGCTTCGGATTTTACTTTTTCTTCAAATTCGATCATCATATTCAACAAACTTTGGGTTTCGTCGTTCCCAAACTCTTCACGAGGGAATTGCAACGTAAAGTCATAACTTTTAGAATTATTCGCATTATCATATACGTTTACACCCCAATTCATCATAAGAGGTGTTTGAATGTGCAACGATTTCTTAGATAGACTATTTAAAATACCCACACTTTTCCCACCAGCATTATTTGCTTTTGGTTTGGTGAAAATCATGTTGGAGTTAGGCGAGAAGTCTTTTGCGTTTACAATAATAGTTGACATTGTTACTTAATTATTAATAAAATCTTTAAATCAATTTTTATAATTGTTTTATAAAATCTTAGCAATACCTATCCAAATAGTAAATGAAATATAAAAAAATATCGTGATTACTATAAATGGTCGAATCTTTTTCGCAATATAATAAATTATTACAATCTAAATACACCATAAAAGAAATGAAATGCGTTATGAAGCGATTTTCTTACAAACCTAAACAAAAAACAAAAAAAGATATGGTATATGAATGTTATCATTATTTGAAACATAGTTTTTATATCCGCAAAATAATTTATTGTTTTAGAAATTATCTTGTATTCAAACTAAACCAAACGCAAGGTCCAGCAATGTTTCACAGAAGCTTATGCAACAATACGGAGGATTTTCTAACAATAGAGTCTATGAACGATATAGAGTACAAATATTTTATAAGTTATAAAGATAGTCATCATTTTGTATATGGATTCAATATAATTTCAATTAGTACTCTATTAGATAAGAAACAAATAAATAACCCATATACTATGGAACCTTTTCCAAAGCCCTTTATACAAATGGTAGAACAAAGAAAAATATACAATAAAATATTTCATTATGTAGATGAATATGTAAAACCCATCAAGCAAACCATAGATAATATGTTTGTCTCTATATTTCAAAAATTAGATTCTTTAGGAAATTATACCCAAATCGAATGGGTTACCAAGTTGAACAACAAACAATTAAGAAAATTTATTTATGAAATACATGATATTTGGAATTATAGAAGCGAAATGACCAATGAACAAAGGAGACAATTATGTCCACCAAGTGGAAATCCATTTTTACATATTCCAATGCATTTATTTCAAAATCGTAATATTCATATTGAAAATAATACTTTGAAACACTATATTTATAGTATTTGCGATCACTTGATCAATAATATACATATAGATGATGAAAAACAATCTCTTTGTGCTTTTTATATTTTGACTACATTTACTTTAGTCCATCCTCGCGCCGCCGAATCGTTACCATGGCTGTATCAGTCTGTTATATAATAATTGCGTAAAAACAATATAAAAACATATAATATGGTTATGTATAATGTCTGCTGTAAAACAATCTAAAAAATCCAAATCTGTCGAACCAAAAGTCGTTGAGCCAAAAGTCGTTGAGCCAAAAGTCGTTGAGCCAAAAGTCGTTGAACCAAAGGCAAAGGTAGAAAAACCAAAAAAGGTAAAAGGCGACGAACCAAAAGAAGTAGATAATGTAGTAGTACCAGTTCATCAAACAGAAGGTTCCCTACAAGAATCTTTCACCGGAGTGGTTTCTTTACTAGTGGATATGAATGGTCTTTTATCTAAGGTAAAATCAGAAGTAAAAGTTTTAGAAAAACAAGTCTCCAAAGAAATGAAAGTATTGGATAAAATCAACCAAAAAAAAAATAAAAACAAGGGTTCAAGAGCCCCAAGTGGATTTGTAAAACCTACCAAAATTAGTGATGAACTGGCTGGTTTTCTAAAAAAGGATAAGGGTACTATGATGGCACGAACGGATGTCACCAAGGAAATGACTGCTTATATCCGTGAGAATAGTCTTCAAGACAAAACGAATGGTCGCAAGATTCTTCCTGATGCTAAACTAAAAAAACTACTCAAGGTAACCGATTCAGATGAACTTACTTATTTCAATCTACAAAAGTTCATGAGTCCACATTTTGAAAAAAGTGTAAAAGCCTAAATCAATAGTTTAGATTATTTTTAATATTTTAATAATTTTTAATGTAAAATTATTAAAAAACTTTTTATTTTATATCATACAATGCCATATTTCGATTTGTAGTGGAAACATGGTTGATTTGGTCTAAGTGATGTAACCATTTGTCTTTTTTATGTAAATGTATAATAAAATTCATAAATTGGTCAACACTTTTTTCATAATGAAATAAATGTTCCGACTCAAAAAAATCCATAGTTTCTTGTATGTGAAAAAACAATAAACTTGTTAATATAACATAGCAAAATATGTTCGTTTTTTCTTGGTAATGATTATTATGTTGAAGCAAATCTTGATACGTTAGGTTCTGTTCATTCAATAACTTATTAGTCATTAGACATGCATATAATTGTTCTCTTTTGAAATACTTATGAAATCTATGTTCAAATATGCGAAATGATTTATGTCTCGACAACCATGAAATATTTATAATTCTTGCCCAAAATTCAGTATAGGTCTCAAATAATAAAAACTGGCTTTGTATTGGAAAATATTGTTTCATTTTAGAAAAATCATTATGATTATGAAAGTCAAAATCAAACAAATGGATACATTCGTGAATAAATACTTTAAACCATTCTTCCTTACGATATAAAACAATATTATTCCCATATGTAAAACCAGTATTCATATATTCCTTTGTTTTTTCAAAGTCGGTCAAATAAATCGTAATATTATTATAGGTTTTTTGCAGCGAAGGTTTACATCGAATAAACATTACAATAATTGTCTTTATTTTTTTAATATACTCTTTAATATGTATGGATGTCTCGCTATATAATTTTATCATAAAACGATAGTTTTGTTTATGTATCTTAAATATATATTCACGAAATCTTGTTTTATTTATATAATTTACAATTACACTTGGAAAAAAAAGTGATGAATTTTCAACAACAGCTACATTAGAATGTTCTACATAAGAATGATGTTTTATATGAATTTTGTTCATTGCATTATGTATTCGTCGCAAAGTATAATTTATATTTGGTTTATGTGGGTCTAAAGAATAATTGTTCTTTAAAAACTGAATATTTTCTATAGTGTTCTGGGTGAAGGTCATATATTATAACTTCATTTTTCTTTTCAATAGTTTCATTTTTCCACCTGACTGATTTGAATTCGAAGAGACTGTGATAGAATTGTTCGATCTTTCTGAATTCAAATTTTTTTCTTTACCTTCTCCATTGGTATTTTCTTCACCTTGTTCTTCACCTTCGCCTTCTTCTTCGCCTTCGCCTTCGTCTTCGCCTTCTTCTTCGCCTTCGCCTTCGTCTTCGCCTTCTTCGTTTGCATTACCTTCTTCGTTTGCATTACCTTCTTCGTTTGCATTACCTTCTTCTTCGCCTTCGACTTCTTCATTGTTAGCATTTTTTTCTTCTTCTTCGCCTTCGCCTTCGCCTTCTTCATTGTTAGCATTTTTTTCTTCTTCTTCGTCTTCGCCTTCTTCGTTTGCATTACCTTCTTGTTTAAGTTGTAAATTTGGATTTACTATATTTGTCTCTAGAGTATTCTTTTCCTCAAAAGAATCTAATTCATCCAACAATACTAAAGGATCCGCAAATATCATTCGTAAAAAATCATTGTAGGTCATATTGGCATACTTTGATTTGTATTCGTTTATTAAATCATGATTTATTATGGTTTTGTCTTGTATGAAATCTACAACACCATGCGTATCATAAAACCTGAATGTAGAAACCAACAAATCGTAATCTTTGGCATATTTTTTTTTTAATGTTTCAAATAATTTTTCGTATTTTTGTTCAAATGGCTTTGTGTCTTTATTTATTTTATTTTTAATTTGAGTAAGCATTTTAAAATCTTTGCTTAGAATGTATTCATATTTGGTTTGAACCATTTGGTCTAGTTTCAGTTTATTCATAAAATTATCAAAAATCAACATAGATGCTTCGTTATATTCCGTATTATTTCCGCCACGGACAAATTCATATAGACCCAACTTAGAGACAACCTTTTCATATTTGACAACATAAACATATTTATATTCTATTTTATCCAACGATTTTATATCTCCTATCGCAATACATAAATCGTAATGCGAATCGTTAAAATGGACACGTATTTTATATAGATTAGTAGTTTGTCCATTTTCTTCCACAGAATTTAAATCTGTTTCATACATATAGTCTTTCATTAATCCAGAAGATACAGAAGCCATATTTTCCATAATTATAATATATATATATATATAAATGTCAAATAAGACGAAAAAGTGTAAATCAAAATGCGTCAATTTACCAAGAGACAAATGTTACAAAGGATGTATATATACCGACCATTGTAGATTATCTAGTAAATACAAATTAGATAAAAAAACGTGTAAATTATTAAAAAGAACAGAACCGCCTAGTATTCAAAGTTTTCGAATACCTAAAAAAGATATAGCTTCTAATATTCTTCATCCAAGTATTTTGTCTTATTCGCCTGAGATAAATAAAATATTGGTTCAATCGCGATATAGTCCAAAATATGATATATTTGACGCCATTACACAATGTATGAACATAGATGTAGAAGAATACACCCTAAAAGATTCTATTTTGAAATATTATATTAATCCTAAAATCAAATTAAAAAATGGTGAATGTGTGGCATATTGGAATACAGACGCCCAAGCATTATTTTTAGATAACTTATCAAAACACAATATTATAAATATAGATAGTTTGATTGTCCCTAAACAATCGTATTATAATTGTTGGTTTAATACATCTATTATGATGAATTATATTAGCGATAAAGGTCGTAAATTCAATAAGTATTTTAGACAATATATGATTACAGGTAAAATGAAAAATCTTAATCCCTTTTTAAAAAAACTAAAAGCTCCATTGTTTTTATTCAACATAGCTATAGAGGCAACATTACACGGAAACATATTGGCAAAAATTATGAATACAAATGATTTAATTGAAAAAATACACGAAGGAATTCCAAAAGAATATAAATCTAATATTGTCAATAAAAAGGAATATGGAAATCCATATAATTATCAAATCGCCTTATTGAACTATATATCAAATGAAAAATATGCGTATCATACTCAAAACGGGTTTTTATTATATAGTTATATGAAAGATTATGGTTATGTAAATGTAAATTCAAGCATTATTTGGGCGGAAATAAACCAAAAACGATCAAAGATAATAAATAACAAGGATATTTACTTAATAGACCAATATAAAAAAAAATATATATTAGATTCTTTATTGTTAAGAGACACGAATAAAAAACATTTTTGCTGTTTATTGACTATAAATGGTAAGGAATACAAGTATGATGGTGCGTTTACCCCTTCTATTATTCCTTTTCAGTGGAAAAATAAAATATTTTTAAATTCAAGTAAAGATTTCTTTAATGAAGATTTATTTATGGAAGATAAATCTGTAGCATGGAATATGCGTAATGGTTATCAAGTATTAAATTATTATCGAATATGACCTTTTACAAAATCCATAATATCCATACACTTAAACTTTAATTTTGCATTCACGTTAGGATGCGTTTTTATTTCATTTATATTATTATATATTCCTTCCCATTCTGAATGAAATAATAAATAATCCAATAATTCTTTTATAATGATAAAAATACTTTGTAATAATTCTTCTTTATATTCCATCTTAGTTTTATGTTCTATTTCACATTTTAGCGTGTTCATTAGTTCTTTACATAATTCAACCAAATTATCCAAAGAACAAATATTATATTTCATTAAATTACTAAAAAAAAATAGACTAGCCTTTAATTGTTCTATCTTTTTTACATAATCACAATATTTATCGTAATCATCATTTGGGCTAAAATATTCTATTTCACTTAGTAGTTTGCTATGTTTTGAAAAATTTTCTTGAAAAATCTCATAAAAAGTATTGTTTTTTTCAATTAATTCTTTGTATAATAAAGAAAATAATTTAGATAAATGTATATTAGAACTAGCAATTTGAAATATTTTATTCGTAATAATATCTATATCCTTGGTTGTGGTTATGTTTTCAATCATTTCAAACATTTCTACTTTTAACTTATCATAGTTTTTTTCGGTTAATTTATTTAATAATTTACATATGATTCCACAATAATCTTCTTGTTTGTGTATTTTAGTTATTTTGAAAGGTTCGCTTTTGTTATGGATAAATAACTTTTTTTTTATATTCGTAATAATCTCTTTGGTATGTTCAGGAAATTCGTATGGACTATAATCCATAGAAAGCATTATTATTTTATCATAAGAATAATACATTATAATATATAAAACCTATTTTTATATTCGTTCTATATTATCTTAAAAAAAAAAATAACTATATAATGGAATTCAAATTGCCAATACAATATATAGATCATAAATCTGTTTCACCTACTATAATAGATGATATTGATATGAAAAATGCTTACAAAAAAATTTTAGGAGACACCCCTTTAGAATGGTCCTCTTATTATACGTCTAATAAAGAGTTTTTACAAGATAGTCAACTCGTCATTAAAAACTTAGATGTTTCCTGTGTTGATTGTGAATCTATGATGGAGAATTATATGAACTTTCGTTCTGAGACTAATTTTAATGATAAATATCAATACATTAATATTTCAGCACTTGAACCACTCAATCGTTCTGTTTTATTTTTACAAGCACTAAGTTTTTATAATATAACTTCTCCTATTTTTTCATTGATTACTCCTATTTTTATTTTTATTGTTCCTTATTTTATATTAAGATTCAAAAACATTGAAATTAGTACATCTCAATATAGCGATTTATTACAAAATATGATGAAAAATACAAATCTATATAAATTATTTTATACAAATGAATCCATTACATTTCAACAGAGAACTTCTATATTTGCCTCTATTATTTTTTATATTTTTCAAATTTATCAAAACATTATTTCGTGCATTCAGTTTTATAATAATATCCATTCTATTTCAGAATTTATCAGCTCTTATAAAGGTTATTGTATAAATGCGATACACCAAATTGAAAAACTAAATCATTATTTGTCTCCATATAAATCATATGCTTTATTTATAGCACAAAATAATCATCAGAAAAATATTATTCAAAACATTGTAAATAAATTATCACTGATTTTTCCTTATCAGAATACGTTTAGTCGTTTAAGTCAAATTGGGTATATTATGTATGTTTATTATGCGTTGTATTATGATAAAACCTATCATAATGCCTTTTGTTATGCTTATGATTTGAATCACTATATCAACGATATATATTCTTTACAAAAAAAACACATTTCCAAGAAAATAAATACGGCTACGTTCCAAGATACCCATACAAAAATGAAAGGGTCTTATTATTTAGCAAATATAAATGATAAACCTATAAAAAATAATATCACAATGGACAAACAGATTATTGTTACTGGACCAAATGCCTCTGGTAAAACTACTTTGCTGAAATCTATTTTATTGAATACCATTTTGTCTCAGCAAATAGGATTTGGTTGTTATAAACGCGCCAATATTCGTTTATATAATCATTTTCATTCTTATTTGAACATTCCGGATACATCTGGTCGTGATAGTTTATTTCAAGCCGAAGCACGTAGATGTAAAGATATTTTAGAACACGTAGAACAACATTCTAATGAGAGACATTTATGTATTTTTGATGAGTTATATTCTGGTACAAATCCAAACGATGCCATATTATGCGCAAAAATATATCTAAAAGGATTAAAGAGTTATCCATGTGTTGATTTTATTTTAACCACCCATTATATTCAACTTTGCGAAGAATTAGACAAGTGTGTCTCTAATTACAAAATGAATGTTATAGAACACAAAGATCAAATAGAATATTTATACAAAATAAAAAAAGGTATTTCTTATGTACACGGTGGTAAACAAATATTAAAAGACTTGAATTATCCAGAATATTTATTTTGATTTCGTTTAAAAGGTATATAAAGATTATAACTATTATGTATAATGGGATTATTAGATATTAGTGGTTTCTTTACAGGTCTAATTATAAATTTATTGTTAATCACTTTGGTATGTTATTATTTCAAACGAAAATATGAAAACATCGAATCAGCTCAAATGGAACAAGCGAAGGTATTGTATGAACTGTTACAACAATCTTCAGAGACAAAGAGCGAAAAGTCCGTTGTAAAACAAAACTATTGTGAAACATTAGATGTTGAAGTAGAAAGCGAACACGATATTGACGATGACGATGACGATGACGATGTAAGTTCTTCGGATGAAGAAGAAGAAAAACCACAAGATGAACTTATAGAATCGAACGTAACTGAAGAACTAATGGATGAAACAGATTACAATAAAATGAGTGTAAAATCATTAAGAGATTTATTGACCAATAAGGGAATCAAAACCAATCCAAAAATGAAAAAAAACGACTTGATTCGTTTAGCAAATAGCAAAAAATCACTTGTGATAGATTTAGCCTTTGAAGAAAATTCAATTGAAGTAACCAAACTACCAGAAGAAGAAAAAACAGAAGAAGAAGAATCAACCGAAGAACCACAACCAAACGAAGAGAAATAAATTATAAATATATATTAATGAATAGTAGAACATTTACCGAATATTCGCAAAATTCTTTGAACAATGAAAAAATCAAGAAACAATATGGTATAACAAACAATCAATCTTACCGAGAGTTTTTGGTAAAACATGCCGACCTTATAATGAAAAGAAACTTTCAATCGATAGAACCCTCTATGGAGATTCATAATCCTCCCTATTTATTTTTAGGCATTCATGACGATAGTAAACCAAAAGGATATAGCGAATCCTCTATGAAAGACGTTTATTTGTCTCGAGAAAGGTTGAATGCTATGCACCAGAGGAAATTCATAAATTAATATAAATATATACATATATCTTATATCAATATGATATATGTTAGTATAGATGTTGGAATCAAAAATTTGGCTTACATTATTTATGAGACAAATAATTCAACTATTTTGAAATGGGATGTATTAGAATTATGTAAAGAAAAATCAAATCAGGTAAATTTAATTGATTTAGGAAAAACTATGTGTAACTCGTTTCACGATATTTTTACGCCTTATGAAGTAGAACGAGTCATTATTGAAAATCAAATAGGTCAAAACGCGATACGAATGAAAACACTACAAGGAATGATTACAATGTATTTTATTCAACAAGGAATAAACGATATATATCACTGGAATGCGTGTCACAAATTAAAAGACTATGATATTCCAAAAAAAACTACTTATAGTCAACGTAAAAAATTAAGTATTCAAATTACCGAAAAACTTTTGAAACAAGATTATGTCGAATACCTTGAACATTTTTTATCCCACAAAAAAAAGGATGATTTAGCAGATTGTTTTTTACAATTAAAAGATGCTTTAAAAAAACAATTAGTAATGCGCTAAATATAAAGCAATAACATATAAGTTATTATAATGGAAGAAATTATTGATTTGGATTTAAATCAAGATAATGTTGATTTTGGTTCAGGTGTCGAATTACTTATGAATGATAAACAAAAATCTACCAATAAAGATATATCTTTAGACAAAGAATTGTCTGAATTAAATGAAATAGAAGATGTAAATATAGGTAAAAATACTGTAAAGATGGACACTCAACCAAGTATTCCATTTAAAAAAATAAGTGAAATCAACATCGAAAAAGAAGTTCAAGAAGTAGAACATAAAACAAAAGAAGATTTACTGAAAGAAAAATTTAATTATTTAAGAAAATTGGAACAACTTGAAAGTAAAGGAGTAACGTTATCCAAAAGATATAGTATGGATTCTTCATTAGATGAAATGAAGGGTGAATATGAACATATTATCTTTGAAAAAGAGCGGAGCAATAGTATGAAGTTTCAAGGAAAGGTATTGACTACCCTTATTACTGGATTAGAATTTTTAAATAATAAATTAGACCCATTTGATATTAAATTAGAAGGATGGTCGGAACAAATTAATGAAAATTTAGAAGATTATGATGATATCTTTTCTGAATTACATGAAAAATATAAATCTAAGGCTAAAATGGCACCCGAATTAAAATTATTATTTCAATTAGCAGGGTCTGGTATGATGATTCATATGACCAATACGATGTTTAAATCGGCTATTCCGGGTATGGACGATATCATGCGTCAAAATCCTGATTTGATGAATCAGTTCACCAAGGCTGCAGTAAGTTCTATGGAAGAAAAAAGTCCGGGATTGAGCAACTTTATGAGCGATTTTGGTATGAATCAATCCTCTGATGCTAGAGAAGATATGAAAGGACCTGAAAATATTGATCAACTTCTAAATCAATTAAATAAGAAGGTGGATATAGAACCAAAAAATGATAGCACAATTAGTGTAGAAGATTTAGAAAATCTAAGCAATGCTTCAGCACCATCTACAAACCGCCGAAAACGAAAAAGCGATAAAAATTCAATTCGTTTAGCAGTCTAAATTATGTTCTTTGTATCTTATACAATGGAAGGTAATTATATTCAATTACAACAAAAAATGCAAAATATGAAAATAAACATCAATGAAATCAATCGTATTGTTGAAAAAAAATCTGAAATGATTGCCAGTTTAAAAGAACAACAAAAAGAAATCAACAAAAAAATAACTACGGAAGAACATGGATTAAACGATAATATAAAAAAAAAAGAAGATTTAGAAAAAACTCTTCAAGAGGCAAATAATAGTTATAAACAACTTGAAGAAGCAGTGTCATCCATATTAAATATGATAAATAATAAATGTTAAATAATATATATATATAATTTTGTATGTACATTCCATTAGAATTACAAAATTATATTTTTTCTTTTTTACCTATTTTATCTCCGTCACAAAAAAGATTAAATCATATAGTGAATCATTATAACGTTTATTTTGAAAGAGAATTATGTAAACAATATGATTATCTTACCATTTATAATTGTTGGTTAAATAAAAATCTGGATATCAAAATATTTTTGAAAGATAATAAAATGACTATGTTACAAATACAACAATTATACCATTTTGCATTACCTTTTTTCTATTAATCAAATATAATCTTTTTTATAAATACATACAATAATAAATGTATTGTACTTTGTTTCAAAATGTCCTTTTTTTCATTAGGATTAATCTTTACCATAATAGATATATAAAATAGTTCATAAATAAATATATACAAATAAGAATTGATGGTATCATCCGTTATATGTTTATATTTCAAAAAAGATAAAAGTTCATTGGTAGAGTCTTCATTCAAAAGTTCAAGCGATTTTTTCATAAGTTTGTATTTGTGTTTGTGTATATAACGAATGCTTAGTCGTCTATATATATTTATACTTTTCGGCGTGAATAACGTCGTTGATAGTACTTTTTGGATAAGCATCGTTTATTATATGTTTTCTTTTTATTTAATTTCAATTTTTTACCTCCAATAATGAGACGTTTGGTATGTTTCAATAATTTAAATTTAATTTCCTTACAATCATACAATGTGGTTTTTTTAAAGTTTTTTTTGTCTAACAATAAGTTTACATATATGACGTAATCTGGTTTTTTAGAATAAATTATATTTTTATATTGTTTTTTCAGTTCTTCCTTATTCAATAATGATTCGAACGATTCTTCGTATAATTTATAATTTTTTTCATTTTCATTATACTGATATATTTTTATAGGACTATCTAGCTTAAGCTTGTATTGTGTATTGGATATACTAGAACTATTACGTGGCTTCAAATGAAACAACATATTTTCTTGGAACAACAAACGTGTCAATACATCAAAATCTTTATAATAAGTCAACATATTAGTTTCAAGTTTTTCAGGGACTTCATTTTTTAATCTCTGGTAATTTTGCTGTAAAAAAACCTCGTATTTTTTAAGTTCAGTTGGACTTTTGAAATATTTTATCGCCTCAGTTGGAGTCGTTTTTTTTGTCAAGAAATCTTCAAATGATTCTTCGGTTATATGATATTCTTTGGGTAAAAAAACTTCTTGACCTTCGTCTAATACCTTATCAATATTATTATGTTTCAACAGTTTAACGTCATTTTCATTAAACACTTTTAAAATCCCATTTTTTTGTTTTATTTGTATTATATTTGTGGGTTCACTTTCAATGGAATAACGATGCAAAATTCCTAACAATGAATTATCTATATTTATATAAAAAACAATATTATCTTCCTTTTTTTCTTCAAAAATTAACTCTTTTAGTTTTAATGTAAATTTATATTTTGTTTTACGAATATTTGTTAATTTACCAATACACCTATATTTTTCATTTACTTTATATTTGCTTACAACATCCTTAAACTTTTCGTCATTATTTTCTTCTTGTGTAAAATATGTTTCATCTATTTTTACAGTAGGTAATTCATAATAATAATCTTTATTCAAAGTAGATATATCCTTCTCTAGAAAATCGGTGGAATACAATACAAGTACTTTATAGAATTTAGATTGTAAAGCATAATCTTCACGTATATTTCTATTACGACTATAGTTATATAACGTTTCATAGAAAACTATTTTTCTAGATTTACTTTTTCCTTTCTTTAAAATATCCAATAATCCTTCCAGAGAGTCTTCATTTTTACTATTTATTTCTAAACTAGTAACAAAAGGTAATTTTCTTATTTTATCCAATTTTTTTTGTTCAAATATATCCTTATATGGAACGAGTTTTGTTTTAGTATCTTTTACTTTGAATCTAAATTCCAAATGTTTCTCATCATACAAAGGAATATGATATACCACCTTGATGTATTGAGTACTCATATTTTCCTTTTGTATTTTTCTTAAATTACTTTCTATTATGTTTGTAATATAGTCGTCTTTGCTTATTTTTTCATGTTCATAGTTGATTATTTTTGTTTTATCTATATTATTATTATAGGTTTGGTCCAAAACATCATCTTTATAAGGCATTATGATGTAATGAAATACACCTTCGGTGGTTTCAATATAAGAATTGAACTTTAATTTATTTATTTTGTCGTCAATATGAGAATCTTTCTTATTAATTGTTTGATTTTCTATAAATTCTCCAAAGTCTTTTGATAGTTCATCCAAATAATTCGACATCTTATCATTGGGTAATAAATCATACAAAGACGAAATAGGTTTTATCATGATGGATATTTCACTTTTAATCATACTATATATATCAAATAAAATTTTCTTTGTAAAGACTATGTTCAACGAGTGAATCTTTACTCTTTTTTTGCGCATGAGCTTTTTTTAAAATACGAATAGAATCGTTGATATCTTTTTGGGTAATATTTCCTGAAAAGTCTTCCACTTTACAATTAGAAGGTATGATACAATATTTACTTTGGTCATTCAATAAATAATCCGCCATAATTAAAAACATTATGGTTAATGCAATAGATATAATGATGTCTCGTGTACCCATCCATATGATGGCAAATATAAGCAACTGTTTACCAAAAATATATTTCACATAATATTCTTGTGATTTGCTTAATTCTAATGTAGCATATCTAGAACATATATTCATAATCAGAATGATTACTCCCGCAAAAATTTTATTATTGTTTAGCGAATCATAATAATCCATAAAAGAAAGTTTTTTTTTACCCATTTTATATTTAAGTATAAAAAAAATATATTACCTTTAATTAAGTATGGCTTTTGCTTTTAATGCGGCATTAATAAAATCAGAAGAAGAGGAACCTTTGAATTATGAAAAACCTAAAGTAAATAAGGATAATTTGTCTAAATTATTAAAACCATCTATGGGAAAAACAAAAGAAGAACCAAGTACAATACAAAATATACACGAAAATTTAAAAGAAGACAATGAAGAAGAACTCGCACAATTTTATCATAAGGAAGAAGCACCTATATTCAAAACAGACTATGAACCTATTGAAGAAAAAGTAGTTCCAAGCCCTTTATTAATGAAAGTAAATCATATATTAGAAATATTAGAACAACAAAAAGAAATCAAAACGAACCAAAAAAACGAAGAAATTGTATTATATTGCTTTTTAGGTTTATTTCTGATATATATCATTGATTCATTTGTTAGTATTGGTAAATATAGTCGTTAAGTTGATTTAGAAAAAACAGCCATATGTTTATCTTGTTTTATAAACTTAAATCCTCTTAATCCTGCCTCGTAAATGAGGTTGTCTAATTGTATGCTTTGATAATTCCAAATATTCTTTCGTTTTATGGTCCCGTGTTTGTCATATATATGTTCGCTTATTATACTATATCCGGGTTTATCATCTACCTCTAAGGAAAATGTATAATTATGTTGAAACTTATAAGAAGGGTTATGTTGAACTATTTGGGATATGTTGGATGGTTTCAATATACTTATAAATAAATATCCTTTGTGTATCAACCAATTATAACATATACTTAAAAAATGTCCTATATCTAACTGCAAATGAACGCAATAAAGAGAACATATAATGTGTGTTTTGTGTTTGTATTTGTATGGGTCATAATATAAGGTTTGAAAGGATAAATTTGGATAGATTTTTTTTGATTGTTCTATCATAAACGACGAACTATCTAATCCAGTTATATTACCGAAGTTAGAAAGTAATTGGACACTATGTCCAGTACGACATTCGAGACATAATATATCGCTATGTTCATTTAAGTAAGGTACAATCGTTTCGCATTCTTTTTTATGAAGATCAATTGTATCGTATAAATCATCGTATACTTTACAATAAAATGGATCAACCATATCTTTATCCATTCTAACATAAGATTTTTCTTCTAATAAGGTAAACCCTTCATAACGAGATATTATAAAAAATACATACAATAATATGAGTATAATTAGTAATTGTATCATTTGTTATATATTTTTATTTTTTTTTTATTACATTTATAAGAATGGATAAATGTAATATTGTAGATAATAGAAAAACATTTACAAGATTATCTTTTTCCAATCATAAAAAGAATAAGGTCATTGAAGAACTAATATCGTGTTTATATTATAAAAAAAGAGACGAAGCTTTACATTGGACTGCTGAGATGATATGCAGTTTATATATATTTGATTTATGGAAAATATATATAGTATTTTACTGTAAATATATACATGTTCATAATGTAAAAATTCCTATTTACTTGTCTAAAAAATTAGAAGAATTCAAACATATACATCAAAGTATTAAAAATGATATGGATATGAAAAACAATGATGATATACGTAATCTATTTTTTACCATTACTATTATTTTATGTGAGACAAAAAATGAAAATACTTTATCCAATAAACCACTTGTGTTTAGTTTAGAAGGTATATATGATAATTTAAAAGCGGACCACATAGAACATATCAAACCATTTTTTAAAGAAGGAGACCCTAAAGAATATTATATTCCAATGAATGAATATGTATATCATATAAATATAACAAAAGACGTTACCAGTATTTTTTATTGGATTGATTGGATCATTGAATACGATATTTACTTAAACAAAAAAAAGAAAAGTATATTTATTCAGAACAGGTCTTTAGTAGATTTTAAAGATGACAAAAAAAATAAAAATATAATATGGTTATTATGGGATATTGTAATTCAAAATTCTAAATCGTGTAGTCCATTAATTCAACAGGCTATCATGTCTCTATTTCGTCTTTTTCAAATAAAATATAAAGTCACTAATAATAAATCATTCAAATGTTTGTTGTATGTATCTATTCATTTAATTCTTTCCAAAGAAATAAACACTCAAATAAAATTAATTGAAAATACAAGTTTATTTCAAAATCTATATAACAATACCCAAATTATATTTGAGGATATAAAAAAGAAAGAAGTCTGGATAGAAGAAGTCAAAACCGAAAAACAAAAACTATATGATTCGGTATATAAAATATAATAAATATATTAAATGACGCTTAGTAAAAAATACGAAGAAATGTATGGAAACAATGCGAACTTTTCAAATGAAGTAAATAAAAATGTATTGAATCAACGTAATAATTATACAAATAATGATTTTAATGACTCTACGAATAACTATGTAACAAAAAACAACTCAACCAATAACTATTCCGAAAAATCCTATAGGAATTACCCAACTGAACCTTCTTATGAACTACCAGTATTAGAAACTGAATCTTCTTCATGGATGTTTTATACATTTTTATTGTTTGTTTTAGCTTGTGTCGCGGGTTCTATTATTTATTTCAAAGATAACCTAATTGATTATTATAATAGGTTTATAAAACCAAACCCAAATATAAATAATGAACTAAAACAACTTAATAAAAGTATTAAAAAGGAAAAGGAAATCCGCAAAAAAAAGGAAAAGGAAAAAGAAACCAACAAAAAGAAGGAAACAGGTGGGATTCGTCAATTATCTAATCAAATTAATTATAAAACTAACCAAATCGCAAAAGACGACGGTTATTGTTATATAGGATATGATAAAGATATGAGGTCTTGTGGAGAAATATATGAAGGTCAAGTATGTATGAGTGGTGAAATATTTCCATCTCTAGAAATGTGTATGTTTCCAAGATTAAGAGAATAATTATAATTTATCTACAAATGGAATACTTGTGTCATAAACAATTGGATTACAAGACCCAACCTTTGTGTTACAATTAAGAATGGCATTGGTGTCTCTTAATTGTTTTAATTTAGTTTGACTTATTTTTTTTGGATTATTTAAACCAATATTTTGTTTATATAATTCATTTTTAGTAAGACTATTATCTTTATATTGTAGGGATTCTGCTTTACGACGCATTTTACGTGTTTCATAATCGTATCTAGTAAAATCTGTATTTGCTCCTGTTGTTCTACCAATTCTAGTACGAGCATATGGATCATCATATATTTTCAATCCTTCGCGATTCTTATATTCTCTTAAATTGGATAAAGCCAAATATTCAGGATTCCCTTGTGGAAATTCGTTATTTAGTGAATTACTAATATCTACAAAATTCCAACGAGTAGCTGATATATCATCAATGTAAACTGTCCTAGACAATGTGACTAAGGATATATCTTTCAATAATATGTTTCGAAAAGACATTATATATAATTGTTTTATTTATTCTCATTTTGATTATTCTCGTTTTGATTATCGCGTGGAGTTTCAGGTTCTTCAAATAATTCTTTACGAATTTCTTCTAGTGAAGCATTTACTCCTAATGTTTTTTCTTGTGTATTCATATTTTCAATAGAAATAAGTTCACCCTTTTCATTGATACTTTGGGTTAATTTATTATCAAACTCATTTGCCTTTTTCATATTTTGTTCAATTGCATTTACCTTAGACTCTTTTACTCTAGTTTCAAAATTTAATTTTGCTTTATCTTCATTTTTCTTTTTCTCGTGCATCAAATCGTTTAGCTCTTTTTCTAGGTAATTTACATTACCAGTTTTGTATGCTTCAGGATGATAAGGTAACCATGTTCCAACCGGACCAACGTATACATCATGATTTGGGTCACTTTCTCGCAACATTTTACAACGTAATTCTGCTTCTTCTTGAGTTGGAAAGACACCACGTACCTTCAATCCTCGTACACTTGTTTGAAACGAATGTTCTTTAGAGAATTGCTTTTCTAGAGCGTCTTCATTTTTATCTACAAAATTTTTATAGTCGTCGGAGACATCATTTTTTAGGGTACTTTTGAATGTATCAACAAAGGACTCGTATTCTTGATTGAGCTCTTCGATAGAAATATTATATTTATGAGAAACAAAATTAATGAATTCATTAAACTTGGTCATCGATTTATTTGTATCATATTGAGAGACAAATTCCTCAAAATAAAATAATTCCTTTTTCTTAATCAAGAATTCAGGAGAAACAAAGGATAAACAAACGAATTTTTGTTCTGAGATTTGTCTATCTTCTTCTAATAAATCTACATTATTCATTATGGTTAATTGTTTTTTCTATTTATATATTTTTTTCTGTTTATTAATTATAATGTTAAATGTAAAAGAATTAATCAAACGCGTTATAAAATATCTAGTGGAAGGTTTGATGGTATCTATTGCCGCATATGCCATACCTAAGCAAAGTCTAAAATTAGATGAAATTGTTCTTATCGCCCTTGTTGCTGCAGCAACATTTAGTATTTTAGATACTTATATACCTACTATGGGTGCTAATGCTCGAACCGGGGCTGGATTTGGTATAGGCGCAAATCTAGTAGGGTTCCCAGGTGGTTTATAAAGTAGGTATAAATTCCCAATCTAAATCTATACATATATTTTTCCAGATTTCATCTTGTTCCACCTTTTTTTGTTCTTTTAACATTGGAAAATGTGGTAAATAAGCCATTTCACCCAACAACTCACACAATTTATATAAGGTATAATAATAATTCAAAAAATTTACTCTATCGTTTGGACAATATTTAGAATAAGGAATTTGTATATCCATAAATAAATTACATAATGTATCTTCTAATTTAGGACTCATTACAGGTGGTTTTATACCCAGTCGGTCTTTTATAAAAGGTATATGTTCATAATACTTATTATGTCCTAGCTTCTTTAGGATTTCTTTTGTTTTTTTGTTGGTCAGTTCATATAATTCAATACGCTCTTTTTTTACTTGGCTTTCGATTTGCTTTATGATGTCTTCAGGTATATCGGTAGACTCCTTTGCTTGAAATTGAGACAAAATCTCACGAAAATGGTTGATTCTTTTATAAGCATAAAATGATATTTCTTTAGGAGGGTCTTTGTAAGAAGGTTTATCATTATCCACAAAAAAGGTTTCATTGTTAAAACAATTATTACACAACAAAATACCTTCCATCATTAATTTAATCATTTCACCTTTGTTGCATTTGCTACAAATATTATTATCATACATGAAATCATTTATATTGATATTTACAAAATTATTTTTTTTTATATAATTTTGTATACTTTTATTTAGAGAGTTTGTACTAGTATCTTCATCTTTATTAAAAAATCGTTGAATAAGTTTTTTAGGATTTTTATTTTTTTCGATTTGTTGTTTGCATTCAAAATAATTAAATAAATCAGATGAATTGTTTAAAAAATATTTTTTTTTCTTGTTTCGTAGTTGTTTTAATTTTTGGAGTTCCAAATGATAATTTTCATCATCATCATTATATTTAGACATATTGGACAATAGTTTCTTTTCGGACTGATTTAAATCATTTAGATATTTTGTATATAAATTATCTATGGTAAGTTCTTTATTCATTACTATATCTTAAATAGTTTATTTTATATATTAACAATCTAAATATACATTATGGATAAGAAGACTCTTTTTATTTTGAATGCAAAAAAAAATGGTTGGAAAGTAAAGAGAAAAACGTCAAAAACATATGTATTTATAAAAGAACTGTGTAGCGAACATTATTCGTGTAATTATTTGAATAAGTTCTTATATCAAAATTTAATTAAATAAAAATTCATTTTTTTTTTCTTTTACTATTTTATAGAATGGGTGGAGGACTTATGCAATTAGTAGCTTATGGCGCACAAGATGTATATCTTACAGGTAATCCACAAATTACCTTTTGGAAAGTAACTTACCGTAGACACAGTAATTTTGCTATGGAATCCATTGAACAAACCTTCAATGGTCAAGCTGATTTCGGTCGTCGGGTAAATTGCACTATTTCCCGTAATGGTGATCTTGCTTACCGCACTTATTTACAAGTTACTCTACCAGAAATTAACCAAAATCTAAATAATAGTGGTAGTGTATATGCTCGGTGGTTGGATTTCCCTGGTCACCAATTGATTGAACAAGTAGAAGTAGAAATTGGTGGTCAACGCATAGACAAACACTATGGCGACTGGATGCAAATCTGGTGCCAGTTGACCCTTGACAAAAATCAAGAAGCTGGTTACAAGAAAATGGTTGGTCAAACCACCCAATTGACCTTTATGACCGACCCATCGTTCGCAGATGTAGATGGACCTTGCGATTCCAATGCCCCAAGACAAGTATGTGCTCCTCGCAATGCTCTTCCTGAAACCACCTTGTATGTTCCTCTACAATTCTGGTTCTGCACTAACCCTGGTCTTGCTCTACCTCTTATTGCCCTTCAATACCACGAAGTCAAAATCAACCTCGATTTAAGAGCCATTGATGAATGTCTGTGGGCGGTAAACACTTTGTCGCCAGATTCGTCGTCTGATGTAAAAGTAACCTCGGCTTATTCTCAATCGCTTGTTTCGGCATCGTTGTATGTAGATTACATTTACCTAGACACGGATGAGCGCAGACGTATGGCTCAAAATCCTGCGGAATACCTAATCGAGCAACTACAATTCACTGGTTCGGAATCGGTTGGTTCATCGTCCAATAAAATCCGCCTCAACTTCAATCACCCATGTAAAGAGTTGGTCTGGGTTGTACAACCAGATTGCAATGTAGACTATTGTGCTTCTACTCAAGGTGAGGCTACTCTATTCAAAGCTCTTGGTGCTCAACCATTCAATTACACCGATGCTATTGATGCTCTTCCTAACTCCGTAAAAGCATTTGGTTCAGATTCGGCGGTTGAAGGACCTAACTCGTTCATTGGTGCGTCCGGTCTTTTCCAACAAGCAGAAGCTCCTAATGTTGAAGCTGGTTCCGCAAATTGGTCTATGGGTGCGGATGCTGATGCGGACTGGGCTATGAATGGTGGTTCGGTAGTTGCGTCCGGTGTATCGGATGCCGGTACTTTCGTATTGGCTGAAACTTCGCTCGACATGCACTGCTGGGGTGAGAATCCAGTTGTAACCGCCAAACTACAACTGAATGGCCAAGACCGATTCTCTGAGCGTGAAGGTACTTACTTCGACCAAGTACAACCATTCCAACACCACACTCGCTCGCCTGATACCGGTATTAATCTTTACTCGTTTGCTCTAAGACCTGAAGAGCAACAACCATCCGGCACTTGCAATTTCAGTCGTATTGATAATGCTACTCTACAATTGGTTCTTTCCAATGCCACTGTAGAAGGCACCAATACCGCGAAAGTACGTGTATATGCTAGAAACTACAACGTACTAAGAATTATGTCGGGTATGGGTGGTCTCGCATACAGCAATTAAGTCATTTTAAACTAATTTTTATATAATAGTTCATTGTATTATATAAAATCAACGACTTGTCCCCATCAAACGTACAAAAATATTAATAATATCTAAAAATAAATTCGTAGAAACCAACGGATAATTTGGTGAATGTATACATTGCTTAGCATAACTAAATAGCTTGGATGTATCATACGAAATAAACATTGAAAATAATATTATCACGATATACGATATCATATTGTATAAAGGTCTCGTGTATTGTTGGGTAAACAATAAAAACAATTCTGTGATGATAATTACAATAAGAGCAATCAAAAATCCTAAGGATGCTTTATAATATGTTTTGCGTAAAAAATCGGGTATAACGAATACCAATGAAGACATTGCTAAAAATATCATACAAGTCATTATCAATACCCTCTGTAACACAACAGAATATTCAATCGATTTGAAATAAGGATATAATGTAAGTGATATAGACCCTAAAAATACAAGCCATAATATATGATTCATCAAAAAACCATTTTTACTGAACATTGGACGCATCGACAAGAAAATAATAGATACAATAGCTACCAAAAAAGAAAAAAATATATAAGGCATTATTTGTTGAAATACTTTGGATTCTGGTAAAAGGACATTTAATTGGTTCGGTGTATTTAATCCATAATTATACATATGAATGAAGCAACCTACCAAAGAAAAAGACAATCCTAAATATAGGTAAACATTGGTGACAAAATGATCACAATGTGGTTTATTATTTACAAACGCATATTTGTAGACCATTAATATGAAAAAAAACGTTGTAAGCGATATAAACAAAAGATTATTTTGATAATTCATTATAATATAAGAAGGTTTTATTTTGTATTACTATAATCTTGAAAACGTATTATATTATGTTTTTAATTGTTTTATTTTACGAATTAATTTTGAGTCATACACTATACTATCTCCGTAGTAGATTACTTTATTGGTACACTTTGTACATTTATAAGGTACTCCGCTGATATACACAAAGAACTCATTGGGTTTGTAGATAAGACATCCTTCGCATTTATAATCGTCCATGGTTTTTTTATTTTTTCTTTTTTTATTTCAATTTTTATTATCAGATAATTCTTTAAATGCCTTTTCAGGGTCATTGTAATTATTCAGTATATATTTGTTCAATTGTGCTGGGGTGACTAGAACGTTGTACTCAAAGTCTTCAAATAAATGTTGGCAAGACCTTTCATAAAAAAAATCAAACATTTCAACTATCATTTCGAGAGAACAATACGACACCTCTAAGTTAATATCAATCCGACCAGGCCGGATAAATGCTTTATCTAATTTTTCGACATGATTGGTAGTGACCATCAAAATACGCCCAGGTGTCTCTAATATACCATCCAACAAATTCAAAATAAAAGACAACGTAAGTTGTTCTCCGTCTACATATGGATTATCGTCTTTTTTAAAGGGTTTAATATCTTTATTGGTTTCTATATCTGAAATAATATGATTTTCAAATAATAAACCTTGTGGAAAATCATTATGGAAGTTGTCCAAAGAATCGACTTGCTTAGGTTCTTCTTTTTCCTCTTTCTTTTCTTCGCGTTCATAAATGATATCGGTCAAACAATCGATGTCTTCGATGACATAAATACGTTCATCCATAGATATATTGAAATGTTCGGTTTTTCCATCGTTTAATACATTTATTTTCTCATCAAAAAATAAATTTCTCAATTGTGTTTGGGTTGTATCTTTGTATAATTTAATATTAATCACATGCCGATTGGTATCATTCGCAATGGCTTTGATGAGCGATGTTTTTCCAGTTCCAGGTGGACCGTGTAATAAAATACCTAGTGTATATGGAATACCCTTTTTACAATACCATTCTTTTTTATTCATAAACATATCAATTCGTTCTTTGACTACATTCAAATGTGAACCAAATACATTTTTTAAGGATTTATTGGTATGAAATGGTGTCATCGTAAAGGTGACATTCTTAGGAGCTTTATCCAATTGAATGACCCCTTCTTGGTCCTTAGGTAAACATACATGTTTTTCATCGAAAAAATATTTTTGAATTCCCAGTTTGTTTTTTTGTTCATACAAATACGTTTTGGTTAATTTATCCACAAATTGTTTCATTTCTTTCAGGGACTTGGTATAAGAAATAAATTCAATGTTGTAGATTCCTTTTTCGTCTTCATCCATAGACGTATTTGTCACCATACATTGATAATGTTCATTTAAAATAAAGGTTTCGTCGTTCACTACTGAAAAATCGCTATAATATTTTAGGTTTTTAGAATTATTATGATTCACAATGTAATAGTTGATGGAATTGAATATAATATCATTTTGATTTTCTTTTTGAATGAATTTAATAGACGATTGAATCGTTTTTTCATTTTTTTCAAGAAACACATTTATATTGGATTTTTTTTTGTCATATGTTTTTTTAATATAATCTATTAAGGTGCTCTTTATTTGCGGTAAGTATTGTAATGCGTTCATAAAGATTAAAGAACCTAATACTTGATACATCGATACGTTGTCTTTCATAGATACCATCGTCAACAACTGATTGTTCATCATATGGTTCAACGTAGAATGATCCATTATAGTATGCTTATATTCAAATGTTTATATTTAAATGTTTCATATAAATATTTTTCATAGTATAGTATAATGAAAATAAGTCCAATATATTATGTTACGCTGAATAAATCCTTATTATATCAATTTGTTGGTCATTATTCTATTTTTCATTATGATAAACAAAGAGATCATTATAGATACGGTTCTAAAAAAAGATACAAACTAAAACAAGAATTGGGATATAATGATTTAGTACAAGACCATCATATTATTCCAAAAGAATTCAAGGAGCATGGATTGATACAAGACATAGAATTTGATGTGGGTTGTAGTAAAAATATTATGATGATACCTACACTATATGGAAATGAAAAATTAAACCTACCTAACAATACATTAACGCATTACAAAGGACATCGTTCATACAACGATTATGTAAAATATAATTTAGACGATTTATATGATTTTACTAATTTTGACGAATCTAAGTATCAATTCATGTTGTTTTTTTATTATTTACAATCCAAATTAGAATCCAAAAGCGAGTTACCATGGATATGAATATTTACATTTGTCTCTAGTATATTATTATAGTGGTTCCAAAGGCAACCATTCCCCCAACATAGCTTGTCCGTAATGATTCCAAATGATTTGTAGAACTATGATTTCCACGCCTTTGGTAATCGCCTCTTTCACTGCATCTTTGTATATAGGGTCATTGTCGCTAATTCGAAATGAGGTGGCATCACTACGTTGAACTACAAAACACAATATAGTTCTATAGTCAGGATGCATTTCTTTGATTTGTTGTAATTCTTGAATATGTTTTAACGCACGTGGACTGATGATATCGGTTTTCTTTTTACGATAACCATCTGGGAAAAAGGCAACTTCATCTTGACACAAGGGAACACTTTTGACTTCTAATATAAAGCGTTTATTGTCTTGGTCTATCCCCATAAAATCAAATCGCGAGTTCAACATCTTTTTTTCGCGTTCAAGTTTTTTTAACTTTTTTAAGGGGGGTACATAATCATATTTTAATGCAAATTCTACTATTTTTTCACCACTTTTTGGATGAATACCTACAATAGTATCCTTATGTTGCCCCAAGTGGATGACGTGAGTACACGTTTTAGGCTCTTTAGATAATGTCATATAGACCACGCTATTTTTTTCACACAAACCACAACAACCTAGGGATGGTGCGTGAGCAATGACTTCTTCGCCGTTTTCCAATAAAACATCGGCTACATAAGGTGATTTGCAATGTTTTGAGGGACGCTTTATAATAGTCCCTTTTATCATTGGTTCGAAAAAACATTCCATTTGAAATAAAAAAAAATATTTTTTATTTCAAATTTATTTCAATTTTTAAAAACAACATTCTTCCATTAGTTCGTCAATACACGACATATCCATCGTGTTCACATGTTCGGTGATATCGTCATCTACGTTTGGAATTAATTTTATGTCTGTGAGTACAAGGTCGGAATCATGATAAAACATATACAAAATATAACGCGTTATCCATACCATATTGTAGGCATCTTTTTTTTTACAATAAAGAGAATATTCATTGGGCTTAGAAAATACGTCAATGTTCATATATTTACAATAGTCTTTGTGTTGGCGGAAATATAAAGAATCTGCTTTATAGCATTGTGTGATTTTGAATGAATCGCTAGCAAATTGTTCCATATATTGGTCAAACTCTTTGCGTTTATTTTGTTCGCTCAAATGAATTTGTGAAGGATGACAAAATCGATTGACTTCGTATACATCACAAAAGACAATATAATCATAGGGGCTTTGTGTGGATGGATTACGAAACATTTGTGCTGGTTTTAATAATATATTTTGTTTATCAAAGGAAGGTAATTTGTCTACAGAATCATAACACATAGTGGTATTTATGGTTTCCAACTCGATTTCATATTCGCTATTAATCCAAACATAATCTAGAATTTGTTGCGCCATGATGTCTTTATATATTTTATTTATTTATTTCAATTTTTATTGTTATAATAGGTCATCCAATTTTCTGGACAATGTTTGGTACCACCGTCGTATTTTACCGCCATATTTTTTTCGCATAATAAGTCGGACAAGTTAACCTCGTCTAAATAAACATCGGCTAAAATGCGACCATATTTTTCGAGTTCTACTTCTTTCAACATTACCATTTTATCCATCAATAAATCTTTTAAAAAGTTTCGGGTTAAAATAGCACATTCCTTCTCTTGTGCGTTTTTGGTTCGCATTTCAGGACAATCGATCCCTTTTAGACGTACTGAAAAACGATAATAAGGTGATTGGTCAAATGGCATTTTAGACGCAATGGTGATGGTGTCTCCGTCATATACTTTGATTACTTTTCCTTCCGTCAAAGGCGGTACAAATGGAATAGTATCTTTGTATGTAATAGACTCCATGATACTATACTATAAAAAATATCTTTAAATGAATATATTATTTAAAAAAATAAACTTTTATTATTCATTTTTGAAAAATAATTTAATAAATAAAATAATGTATTCTAAATTTATATACATATAAATAATATTTTTAAAATTGATCCAAATATCATATAAATAACATTTTTATGTATTATGCTGTAAAAAAAGGACATCAAACCGGAATATTTGAATCATGGGAAATATGTAAGCAACATATACATCAATATTCTGGGGCTGTTTTTAAAAAATTCAAAACAAAACAAGATGCCTTGAATTTTTTAAACGATCGCGAAGAAATACTGAACCAAGATAGTAATATTTATGTATATTGCGATGGTAGTTGTATTCATAATGGTAAGTCAAACGCAAAAGCAGGTATTGGTATATATTTTGGTGAAAATGATCCACGAAATGTATCTGAAACCATCAATGGACATAGCAATAATGTTGCTGAATTAATTGCAATGATTCGTGTATACCATTATGTAAAAAAAGATATAACTATTGTAAGTGATTCAAAATATGCTCTACATTGCGTGAAAGAATATGGTAAAAAACAAGAAATAGATTTATGGAAAAATAATATACCTAATCAAGAATTAGTGAAACAATTATACCAAACCTATAAAGATACAAACATACAATTTATGCATGTATATGCTCATACAAATAAAAAAGATATTCATTCAATTGGAAATTCAATGGCAGATAAATTAGCGTATGATTCTGTAATTAATAATTAGATTCTTGTCCATAATTATTGTTTCAAAACATGAGTCATCACACCAATTTGGCTTATTGTATACCTTTTAAGAGTTCAAACGCCGATTACTCATCTAATAACATTAACGCCATTGCTGAATAATTATGTAAATCAATTAGTGTATCTCTAATGCCTTCATCATTTATTAAGTTTACTCCATTTTTTGTTATAGACATAGAGCGTTGTAACTTATCTTCTATTCTCATTAAAACCCCGATAATTCCATATTTGGAAAACGCATCTCCATAATCAATATTTTTTTTAGTGAATAATTCTAACGCTTCCTTTTGAATTCTTACCATTTGTTCTACTCTGTCCATTATGAATTATAATAATATATATTTATATTATTTTGTAATCAGCGTTTGAAATATTAAAAGGCGTAATAACACTATTTTCTAAAGATTTGTTTGTTTCGAAACAATCGGTTTTATCCGCTAGTTTTTTATTAATGTTTAACCCAATCATTATACAGAGTATAAAAATTGAATTTTCTTCATGCTCTATTTGGGTTTAAATGACCCAAGTACAAAAAGGAAATTATTATTATGAACCCTCGTTGAATGGCGAAGGTGTTTATATAGATTATTTACCAAGCACGAGTCAATATATCAAATGTTATTGTGGAACCAATACTTTATTTACTACATTGACCAATTTAAAATCGCATTTCAAAACAGAAAAACATACGAAACATTTAGAGTATTTGAATAGTCAACAAAAAAATCATTTGATGGAACTAAACAAATACAAACGTTTAACGAAAAGTCAGCAACAATTGATACAACAACAACAAGACATCATTACCACTCAAGAAATACAATTGGATACATTATCGAGACAATTGTTTGACACCAAACAAAAATTAGAAATCATTCGAAAAAGTGTTTTGGCTCACATGGATTGATTGGGACTCCAATATTGTCTTAAGTCTTCGTATAGTTTTCATTTTTTTCATATATACTTTGATACAAAACACCATAAACCAATAACAAAATATTATCGATGATGTATTCCATCTATATAAAATTGATTTATAATTCATAGAATATATATTCTATGAATTATTTCAAGTTGTTCCTACAAAAGTTATTAAGGTATAATCCTAAACCCAAACCGCTAGGTAGGTGGAAAACCGAATCATGTGACAAAAAACTAAACTACAAAATATATTTATCTAACATAGACAATAGTTATTCTAGTAAAAATTGATTTATAAAAATATATTTTTTAATACAATGAACATCATCAAACTATATTACGAACCAAACAAACTAAAATATGAAGGACAAATGGAGAATCAAATGTGTAATGGTTATGGTAAATTATATGATACAAATGGTGAACTTTTATACGATGGTCAATGGGTAAATAATATGTCTCATGGGGAAGGGGTATCTTACAAAAACAAACGTGTTGTATATGAAGGACAATGGAAATATGGTATGTATAATGGATATGGTAAATTATACAATGAACTCAATGTATATGAAGGGCAATGGTATTTTGGGATGATGTACGGTCATGGAACTCGACACTATGATGGATTTTTGGCATATCGCGGAGAATGGAAAAATGACCTATACAATGGTCACGGAACATCGTATTGCAAAGATGGTTCCTATAGTTATTGTGGTGAATGGTTGAGTAGTATGTTTCACGGTAGTGGAAAATATTATGAAAAGGGTCAATTGGTGTATGATGGTGAATGGAAAAATGATATTTGTTTTGGAGAAGGAATATCTTACAAAAATGGGGTCATAGAATATGTAGGATATTTTGAATATGATATGCGAAATGGATATGGAAAATATTATTGTAAACATAATATGATTTATGATGGACAATGGGAAAAGGATATGCGGCATGGTTCGGGTAAATCGTATTCACTCGAAGGAAAGTTGATTTATGATGGACAATGGGAAAAGGATAGACGAAATGGAAAAGGTAAGTTATATTATGAAAATGGTCAAATAATATATGATGGATATTTCGAATATAATATGTATAATGGTCAAGGTACATTGTACCAAATGAATGGACAAAAACTCTACGAAGGAGATTGTATGAATAATATGCGTCATGGTCACGGAAGATCATATGATAAATATGGTCACATTGATTATGAAGGACAATGGTATAACGATCGAAAAATATAAGACATATGACAAAAATGATTTACGCCAAAATCTTTTTCTGGGTTCCCCCCTCGTTCCCCTTTTTTTTGGTAAGTCCTCTTTTTGAAAAGGGTCATGCGGATTTTTGAAAAAAAGAGGGATTTTTTGAGACTTAATAATATATAAAAGAGTATAAATATTTTTTTCATCCTTTTTATATAAATGGAGTATTTTATTCGTCGTGATAATTATGAACGTCATTTAGAAACAGCAAAGCATAAAAAATACTTCAAAAGTAAGCCAAAAAGAGGGAAAAAGTAAGCCAAAAGTAAGTCTAAATGACCCAAAAAGTAAGCCAAAAGTAAGTATTGAGGGAACTTACGATTGTAAATATTGTGGAAAAAGTTTCAAACATAAACAGTCTGTTTCTAAACATATCAAATATAGTTGCCCCAAAAATAAGGATGAAGATTTACACCCTTGAAGATTTAAATCCGCACCCCTAATAATTTTTCTTAATTTAATATAGGAATATGACTAAACATAAAACCGACGATTATAACAATTCTGCTGTTAAATATTATTTGAATAATGAAAATGGAGATGGATATAAGAAAACCTGTAACATTTTTGATTGTAAAAAAATCTACATTACGAGATTGGATTTACAAATATAACACAACTAAAAATCTTACAAGAAAAATCAGGAAACCCATTTCTTACAAAATAACCAGACCGCAAGTAAATACTGCGTTAGAATTATTGAAGAAGAATGAACAACTTACCATGCAAGAATTGGTTGTGGATATGAAACATCATTATTCTAATTTTGATATTACACCTCAACATTTAGGTCAAATTGTAAGAGATAATAACAAAACGAGAAAACGCGCCAGACACGAACATTTTCCAAAAAAAAGATACAGAAAACCGATTGAAAAACAAAGTGAAATGAATAAGTTTTATAGTAAGATGAAACAATATTCATTAGACAAAATTATTTGTTTAGATGAAACCAGTGTTGGTTCAGCATTGAAACCAACTTATAGTAGATGTAATTTAGGTAGGCGTTGTGTAATACAAACATCTAACCAATTTGTATTTCGTAAATTCACTTTATTAGTTGCTATCAGCAATTCGAAATGTGTTGGTAAAGAATTATAGGAGAAAGGAGGTATGAATACTGAAAGATTGTTAGAATTTTTTGAAAAGCATATTTTTCCAAAATATAAAAATCACCTAATTATTTTAGATAATGCGAAAAGTCATAATAACGAAACAATTAAAAGTGCAATTACAAAAAGTGGTAATGACTATTTTGTGTCCCATATACACCAAAAACTGATGCAATAGAGGCATACTTTAACCAAATAAAAACATATATGAAAAAGAATCGAAATGTACATAATTACGAACAATTAGAAAATATTATAGACAACGCTATTGGTAAAGTGAAACCACAAAATTATAAGAACTATTTGAATATACGTATAACTTGAAAGAAGGGATACAAATGGAACGGAAACCTTCGACGCGAAAGCGTAAATTAAAAAAATTATAAATAACATACTTAAAATTTATTAGTTATATTAAGTATATTATGAGATTAAAGAGTGAATTGTATAAAAAAGAACAGGGCGAAATTGTGGATAAAATTATTCATATTTTAGATTTGGAAAATAAGAATATATATACGCTTTATGAGTTGGATAAAAACGAAGAAATCCAATTAAAAATAATGGAACTAATACCAGAAATAAGAAAATGGTATTCCTTTAATGGAATAAAGGCAGTTGGCGAACCGAGTAAAATAAAAAGACCTTGGTTATCAATCATAAAACATTTGATAAAATCAAAATATAAGTTAGAAAGTAGGGATTTTCAACTTACTGAAAACGGACAACATATTAGAACACATATTTATACTTTTACTCAATTGTAGCATTTTTATCTTGGTTATCTTTAATAAGTAAAGGTTGTAAATTATTATAATTACAACATATTTTGATTTCATTTATATCATTAAAATCAAACCAAGCGGAAGGAATTATGCGGTCTATTTGCCATATTTTAGAATAATTATCCCAACTCATCCCAGAATGAAAATGTGTTTCAATATAATTAAGAAATTCGACTTTATTACATCCTGTAAATTCACAATATTTATTGGTTTTTAATCTCATTAAATTTCTTGCTTTTGCTACATATTTCTGTCGTACCTTAACATATTTTATATAACATAAATCACAATTTCGCCATCCATTACCTCGGTCTGTTGCGGATTTACAATCTATACATATACCATTCCACATTCCATGATCTACATATATACTATATTTATCTTTCCATCTACAAACATATGTCGGATAAATATCTTTCCAATTACTACGATTATCCGTTAAATATGACATGTTATTAATTATACAATTAAATTCTTATATTAATTCAATTTTATATTAATTCGTTAAACTACTTAAAATAAAATCTTAGGAATAGTATAAGGATGGAAAACGAAGTAAATCCACCAACCGACTTTTCAAAGGAATTAAAATTTCGTTGAAAAATGTCCTGAAACATCCTGCGATTAACTCGCCTAAAATTACAAATGCCGTTATTAAGTGCAATAAAATAGTTATTCAAACATTAATGTTTATGAAACTCTTCTTATTACACCATTATGAGAAGCATTCTTCTTTACCAACCATTAATGGTGAGTTCATTAATTCGTGTATGAAAATTCTTTGTAATGAAAAAGCACCAGGTAGACCACCAAAACCAGATATTAAAGCACTCAAAGAAAAACTAACCGCATTTTACCAAACCGATTTTCAACCTCTTATTCAAAATGAGATTTTGGATTATACGCATATGAATACCATTTTAGATTATCTTACCATTGATATTCTTACTATGTATGGGAACAATATTAAATTACAATATGTGGAATATGTTGAACGATATGTAAATGTTGTTTGGAAAAAATCATTTTTAGTAGGTAAAATTAGAAAAATGAATATTACCAAGAAGGACAAAGACGCACGAATAAATAAACTATGTAATCAATTAAGAAAAATCAAGAATGATTTATTAAATGTTGAAACTGTAAAATATAAATCTCATACTGCTTATCATACTTGGATTGATACACAAAAACAAGTAATCATTCCTGTTAAAACTTTCAAGAAGAATTTGTATTATGATATACAATGTAGTCCTTTTGATTATTTTCAGTGTATGATACGAATGATGAAACAAGTAGAAACTGAAAATCAAACAATTAGTAATGTATTTCCAATGAGAAGCGAAGTTATTCCAAAACATATAAGATTGGATACTACAACATTAGTGCATTTATTAATGACGAAGAAACAAGGAATTAAAAGTGATTATTTAACAAATGGGTATTTGAAGAGAAACGAAGATAAAATATGGGATTTCTTTTTAGGACTGAATTGAAGAGTTTTCATAAAAAGTATTACGAGTTTCATGATATGATAGAAACCGATAGTATTAGTTGCACACTTTTATTATTGCGTAAGGATTTAATTGGTAAGCGATTACCAATGATGAAAAAGGGAGCGAACCAAGAAACATATATTGATGAAATCAAAGATTATGTGCCTTTACAAAATAAGAAAATAGTTGCAATCGGTCCAGGTTTGTGTGATTTGATTTATTGTGTTGATGATGATAATAAACAAGCAAATATCTTTAGATATTCACAAGACCAACGAAGAAAAGAAACCAAGAAAAAGAAGTATTCAAAAATACAATTAAAGTTGAAACGAGAACAAATAGAAGGGCATGGAACTATTATAGAGTTGGAAACTGAATTATCTAAACTAAATAAGAAATCACTTAACCTAACAAAATTCAAGGAATATATTCAAAAGAAGAGTGAAATAAATGGGTTATTGTTTTCGTTTTATGAAAAATACATTTTTAGAAAATTAAGATTACAAAGTTATAGGAATACCAAGAAAAGCGAACAGAAAATGCTGAACCATTTCAAACACATTTTTGGTAATGAAAATGATGATGTATAATAAAAAAAACTTGTTACGAGTTACAAGTGGATAACTTATTATATGAACGTATCCAATACATATCGTGCGTCGTCTACACTATTGATCTGTTTCATAAAGGTAAAATTTTTCAAAACTAACCAAAGAATCATTCGGACCACAATTCAAGAAACTATAATTGTTATGAAGAATACATGACAACATAATTATGCAAGACCAAGTAACTAATAAGCGTGATACCGATAACATATATAATTATATCATTGTATATTTATATATGAACTATAAAGCTATCATATTATCTTTATTTGCCTCATTATGCATAGGATTACATATTTTTTCGATTAAATATATTCAACTAAAACGGGAATATTCATCTAAAATAATAGGATTAGTATTTGCGTCATTTTCTTTATGGGTTTTGTCTCGTATATTCCTATTTTGGTCGTTCCAATATACCAACGTATCTACGTTTGTTCATTTGTTTTTAACAAGTTCTATATTGGTGTCTATTTATTTAGATAGGGTAATTCTAAATAAACCGATTGTTGACCCGTGGATATATTTTGGTATTGGTTTAATCCTATTAGGATATTTTATTATTATTTATAAATTCTATTAATATATGTGGTTGTTATTATTAATGGTGATCTTGGTATTAGATTACTTTTTCCTTTTTCTTATTTCAGGTAGAGTATCTAAAATAATATCAAGAATTCAAGGTTCCAAAATGATTGTAGATAAAATGTATGCATCTATAGTATATTTATTTTTATTTTTACAATTATATTATTTTATTTGGTTGAAAAAGGGTACTCTTGTAGAAGCATTTTTATTGGGTTCCACAAGTTATGGAATTTATGAATTTACTAATATGTCTTTTTTAAAACATTGGGATTATACATTAGCACTAATAGATACCTTATGGGGAGGAATATTATATACCTTATCGATTTACATTACGCGTTACATAATGAGTCTCAATACAAGGGTAAATACAATAGTATGAACTACAAATCCAAACGCGGTAGGACATCCGCGTTTATCCGAAATGTTTCCTAAAATAGAATTGACCAATTGGTAAGTATATGGATTCGACACTAAAATAAACACAATGGTCGTATACAACGTATATAACCATTTTTCATAATTCGTGGGTTTTACATTTTTTTTTTCACAATCACACATATATATTATAGACAACAAAATAATTCGTTCATTTTCATGCCTTCTTTGGAAGGATTGTCTTGTAAAAATAGATCACTATACTCTTTTCGTAAAAAATGAAAGGTGAATGTCTTGTTTTTTTCTTTGCGTCCCACACGTCCGATTGCTTGAATAATTTTTTCTTGTGTTATGTTTCTAATATCTTCTGTCAAATAACCATGTGCGAACTGATAATTGGTGCCGTAAATATAATCACTTGTTGCCAAAATGAGCATAAGTTGTTTGGCATCGGCTAATTCTTTCATAATATCATTGAATTCCAAATCTACTTCATGTAAAACGCCTATACCCAATAAGAGTAATACTTTATAATTGAAATCTACTCGAGTGTTCATAATACGAGTCACATAAGTTTCGTCTAAATCGCCTTTGAATACGTTAGAATTATTATATTGTGATTGTTTTGACCATCTTGTAAAATGTTCATAGGTATTTGGAATATACAAAGGATCCAATTGAACTTGTTTATAACTTCCTTCTAGTTGTTCAATGTGTTTGGACAATCCAATAATATCTGGACTAAAACGCTGATTTTTCATTTTGTTTTCATTGTCTTCGTCTTTTGCTATTTTGTCTTGGTAATCCTTTTTTAGTTTATTTATTTTTTCATTCAATTCTACATTATAGATTATTTTTTTATCCAATTGGTCTAACACATAAGGTTGTATATTCATTTGTTGTATCAATTGACTTACATAAGTTTCTATGTTACCCACGATCCAAATTGCCGGTCCGTGAGTAATATGAGACGCCGATTTGGTCGTAAAATACGTATCATTGCTGTAAAGACTATTTTGTTCGGTTGTAAACAATTCATTGCGAATTACTTTATAGTAAAATAATTTAATAAATTGTGCGTCAATCTCATCTATAGAAATTTGGTTGAACTCATCCTTGTACGACGATTTCAATATATAATTTGCACATTCACCAATACTTAAAAATTTCAAATAAGATTGCCCCTTTGTCTCCAAAAATCGTTCTACGTCTTCTTTATCTTTAAAATAATTATGAGGCATAATGATATTTTGTTTGCTATCCAATAAAGTGATATTGCTCAAATGGTCGGTAGTCTCTATTTTATAAAACTCCCCTTCAAATCTTTTTTTATAATCTTCAACAATGGGTTCTAAGTTATTGGGTAAAGTAGCTGACGATAAAACAATCCGAGGAATAACGTTTTTTTTCCAAATTTGAGACAAAGACTCGTGTAAACTATGATGGTCATAATCCATAGTAATCGTTGGTTCATCCCAAAAAAGAATTAGACGTTCTTTATCAAAAAAGGACAACATATACTCCATAGCATATTCATAAGAATGTATATCACATATAAGCATATCTAATTTAGAACCATCGCTATGATTCGGATGCTTGGTTGAGGTGTAACTATGTACCGAAAAATAATGCAACCTTATATCTTGATTCGAATTACATCCAAACGCAAAGCCTGTTTTGACTCCTACATTAATAGCACTTTTTGCTAAATGAATACCAATATGTCTCGAGGCACAAATAAAAATAACTTTGTATTCTTGACACAATCCAATGGGTGTAATGGTTTTACCCGAAGATGTAGGCGAAGTATAAAATATCAAGGAACGTTTATTGTTTCGTAATGTAGTATACATATCTTTTTGATGCTTATGTAATTCAATCGGTTTATAATCAAAGATAGGATTATTTTCAATCACCGAATCGCTATGAGTTAATAGTTCGCTAGGATAAAAATGATACTCAGACAAATGTGTCATTAGTATTTGTTTAAAATAAATATTGATATCATAATGTTTGAACAAATAAAGTATATTATAATAATATTTCACTTTTTTGGTTTTATTTAATTTTTTGTAGTGTTCTAAAATAATATATTCAATAGTGTCCTCTATATGTTGTATATTTTCAATACGAATTTTATCGGCACTATTCAAAGGTTGTTTAGGGGGTTTTAGTTTTAATTCACCCAAATTGTATTTTTTTTTCAACAAAGGTTTAAGAATATAAAGATAAATATAATAATGATAATTTTTGTGATTTATTTTAATACACTGATGTAACGTCAAATGAGTGTTATGTTGAATATCTACATTATCATACCCGTTCTTAATAATATTCATGATAATGAGTTCCTTTTTGTCTAGTTTTTTTTCAATACTAATCCATTCCATTTTAGACAATTTGGATTGTTTGAATTCTTCCATAAAAATATATGTTTATTATTATTTAAATTGTAATATATCTAATGTTGTTCCATCTGTTTTAAAATTATCATTACCATATATTTCTTGTAGCATAATCCATTCAAACATTCCACCAAAATAAATAAATACATTGGAAAATCCTAATTTTTTTAGTTGATTGAATTTTTTAATAATAGATTTGTCTCCATAATTTTTTCCGTAAATAATTATCCTGACTTTCTTGTTGGTTTTTAAATAAGTGTTCATAATATGAATTTCTTGATTTGCTGGAATGGTGTTATGAATGAGACAACCTTGTTCATGTTCCTGTAACGTATTTATTAAAACACTATTTTCTTTGTATATATCTTCAAAATGTATCATTGGAAACGAAGAATATATATTTCCCATATGAATATAATGTTCATTTTTTTAATTGAATTTGACAGTAATTTCGATGGTTTCCTTTTTCAAACATTTACTGGCCGAAATAGATAATTCTTGTCTCTTTTTACGAGTAAGATTCATATTTTTTTTACTACGTGATAGACTATTGTTATTATTCATATCTTCTTCTATTTCTTGATAATGATTTTCAATGTAATCTATAATATTATTTTCAAGTGCCCATTTGAAAAAGTTTAATTGTCCTATAGTGGTTTCAATACTAGAATCTTTACCATATGGAATTTGTATGCGTTCCCATCTACAAAATGGGTCAAATCTTTGTTTTTTAAATGCTTTTAAATTTAATTTATAATCTTCATAAACAATAAATCGTTTGTCATTGGAATTATTGTATTTTGTAAAATATTTTTTGGCATAATTGGTAGTAAACCAATCAATGATACGTAGAGATATTTTAGATTCGCCGTTGATAATCGATAACATTTTATGTAAGTTATTATCCTTGTTATAAAATTTCATTAATTTTACCAATAAAAGTTGGTTTTGGTCAATTATCATTAGTAGAATAAAATTTTTATGTTTATATACGATTTATTTTAAATTGTTTTGAAAATTTAAAATATTCGTGATTGTTGGTTCTTCGTTGTAAATTACATTTCAAACATGATATACATGTATTGTTGTCATAATGACCTATATTGTTATCAAATCTTTCTAGTGACCATTGATGACTTGTTTTTTTCTTATCATAAATAATGCATAAATCATCTTTACAATAATAGCATTTTAATCTTGAAAAATATAATTTATCTATCATTTGTTTATAAGTAATGTGTAAATCAGGGTCGAATCTATGTTTCAATTTATCTTGTTGTTTATATGAATTATATTTCTTTTTTAATTCTTGTTGTATATGTGTCTCAAAAGAGACATCATTATAAATATTATCTATATATTGAATTTGACACGAAATGTCATAATTTAAATTATATAAATTTGTTTTTAAATGCTGATTATATTTAATCTGTTTCATATATAAACATAATATATATATAATATTAATGAATGAATTAAAAAGTGATTGTAAAGAACTGAATGCTTTGAACTATCGTACTATGATTCATACAGGTAATACTATAAATAATAAAAATATTGATACTACCGAAGAATCTTTGGCTATTTTTTTAAATCAAGACATGGACAAAAATCGTAAAGGGGTTTGGTCTAAATTAACTAAAACTGCCAAAATAAATAAAATTAAAAAATATATCAAAGACATTAGTGAAACCTATGATTTGAATGAAGAAGAAATGACCCAAGCCACTAATTTTTTTATTAAAATTATTGAACGAAAAAAATTAAGTAAAAACAATGAATTGAATTATAATCAAGATAGTGGAAACATTGAAAATATACCTGGATTGACCTTTCATCAAAAAACGCGTAGTTTTTCTCTTGTTCAAGATAAACCGACTACTTTAAAAAATAAATCTAAAAAGAAGGATAATGAAAATTGATTTAAAATCATTCGCAATATATATTTTATTATGCAAGAAGATATATTACAGTTGGCAAAAGAATTCCCACATAGTATTACCAATAATTCTTTCAAAGATAAATTACTTATTCATTTGAAGGATAAAATAAATGATGAAGAATTAACCCACTTACTAAATGAACATAATTTCATACGAAGTAAAGAGAGTTTTATATCTTCGTACGAAGAACAACTTTTATTAAGACCAAATATAGTAGACCATATCGAATACTTAAAACAAATAAAACAACCAGAACAGCGTACCAAAGAATGGTACGAGTTTAGATTCAATCATCTTACAGCAAGTAATGCGTGGAAAGCATATTCTACTAAGGAAAAAGTAAAAAATCAACTCATATATGAAAAGTGTGCTCCCAAAGAACATTATAGTTCAGGATTAACCGAAACACCTATGAGTTGGGGGAATAAATACGAACCATTGACGATCCAATTCTACGAAATGAAAAACAATACTGAGATTAGCGAATTTGGTTGTATTGAACATCCGACCCACTCCTTTTTAGCCGCGTCACCAGATGGTATTGTGACTGGAACTAATAATTTCGGTAGAATGATTGAAGTAAAAAATGTGGTTAGTCGTGTGATTACTGGAATACCCAAAGAAGATTATTATATTCAAATGCAATTACAAATGGAAGTTTGTGATTTAAATGAATGTGATTTTGTGGAGACAAAATTTATAGAATATGATAGTTATAATGACTATATAGAAGATGGGTCAGGTTGTTTTACCCATGATGAAAAATATAAGGGTATTATCAAGGTATACATTAATAACAATGAACAATATGTATACGATTATATGGACATTCATTGTACAAATATAGAAGAATGGCTAGATAATAAAAATGAAAATACTGAATATGAATGGTTCAAAAACGTGTATTGGAAGTTGGAAGTTTATTCTTGTGTATATGTTCCTCGTTGTAAGTTTTGGTTTGACCATACATTTCAAGAGATCCAAACTTTATGGGATACTATTTTGGAAGAACGTGGAAATGGTGAATACAAAAAAAGAGAACCTACCAAGCGTATAAAAAAAGAAATAGTCCACTTGAATACTTGCCAAATTCAAATGAATTTGATATAAAATTATAACCTTATGATGTATATATGAATGAACTATATCAAATGTGTATTTTTGTAAGTGTTCTTTCCTTAGTTTGTTGTTGTTATAAAGAAAGATGTGTTCAACCTGAACCAGTAGAACCAGAATTAAGAGTTCAATTAAATCCATTTCACACCGTATCTTTTCATAATGAAGAATTATGTTTTCATAAAGAAGGTGAATGTATCATTTGTTTAGAGGACTATGACACACAACCTTTAAGAGTACTGAAATGTTTTCACGTGTTTCATAAAAAATGTATTGATAAATGGTTGATCACATCGCAAAAATTAAAATGTCCGATTTGTTCGTATAGTATTTTATAAAATGAAATAAATACATAATATTCAAATAATATAGTATGGACCTTATTGAATCTTATTCAGGTAATGAGAAACGTTATCACTCCTATTTGAATGGGGCGTGTGATTTTTTTTATATTCAAGATTCTGAAGATAAATTTAACATAGAAGTTTGCAAAACTCCTGAACAGAACTCCTTTCAAACTATATATAATGTAAGTGTAAAAGAAAAACATTTACAATATGGGTGTCTTTATAAAATAGTAGATGCGTTTGTATATACATCACCTATGATTACATTTGAAACCTTTGTAATGAATGAACCTTATTGTCATCCACATAAGTTTGAACCGCTTTGTTGTTTAGAAACTTGGCGAGATATCAACACGAATGATATTGAAGTTTTACATAAAAGAACCAAAGACCTTGGGGAATATGAAATAAAATTATCTCATTGTATGTATGAAATTAACGAACTCAAACACCAGATAGAGCTATTATCTTATAAAGAAAATAAACCTTATTACGAAATGTTTAAAGAATATACCGAAGATCAGTTTATACATTTTATGCATAATATTGAACTAGGTGGATGGTTATGTTTGATTGCTGGATTATTTTTAAAAATATTTGTATATAAATTATAAAAACGAAATACTACCAAAAGATGGTCAGCTATATCTAAAAATAAACAATTGAATGTATTGTGATGTTTTTACTCCATATATGAAATACTTAAATAAAACCTACGGATTAGGAAAATAAAGGATATTTGTAAAATGTAAGTTATATATTTAAATGATATAAAATAAGGTTGTATAATATATAAATGTCGTATGTGATCAAACGCAATGAACGAAAAGAATTATTATCTTACGATAAGATTTTAGAACGGACTAAAAAATTAGGAGACAAATACAATTTAGAGATTCAGTATAGTGGACTAGTTTTAAAAATCATTGACCAATTGTATAATAATATCAAGACGTGTGAAATCGATGAATTAATGGCCGAACAATGTGCCTCTATGGGTTCTATACATTACGATTATTCCAAATTGGCCGGATATATTTGTGTATCAAATCATCACAAAGAAACTAAACATACCTTACTTGAAAGTGTACAATTATTGCCAAAAAAATATTTATCCACTCGTTATTATAGTATAGTCGAAAAGCACCATAAAGAACTAGAACATATGATTGTATACGAACGCAATTTTTTAATTGATTATTTTGGATATAAAACTTTAGAGCGTTCTTATTTGATGCGAAATAATAATAAGGTGGTTGAAAATATTCAGTATTTATGGATGCGTGTCTCTATCGAAATACATGGAGAAAATCTTGATAAAGTGAAGGAAACTTATGATGGTCTAAGTAAAAAATTATTTATTCATGCTACACCAACCTTGTACAATTCTGGAACTAGACGTCCACAATTGAGTTCATGTTATTTGTTGGGTATGGAAGACGATAGTATTGATGGTATTTTTAATACACTCCATGAATGTGCGTCAATTTCAAAATGGGCTGGTGGTATTGGTCTACATATTCATAACGTTCGTTCAAAAGGTACTCATATTTCAGGTACAAATGGTAAATCCAATGGGATTGTTCCTATGTTAAGAGTATTCAACAACACTGCAAGATACGTGGACCAAGGAGGTGGTAAACGAAATGGTAGTTTTGCCATTTATTTAGAACCTTGGCATGGAGACATCGAAGAGTTTTTAGAACTCCGTAAAAACCATGGTGAAGAAGAAATGCGTGCGCGCGATTTATTTTATGCTTTATGGGTACCCGACTTGTTTATGCATAAAATAGAAAAAGACGACGATTGGTATTTGATGTGTCCGAATCAATGCGAAGGATTGTCGGAATTATATGGAGAGTCCTTTGAAGCATTATACAATCAATATGTCAGTGAAGGAAAATATCTAAAGAAAATGAAGGCTCGCGAACTTTGGTTTAAAATTTTAGATAGTCAAATGGAAACCGGTACTCCGTATATGTTGTATAAAGACGCGTGTAATAAAAAAAGTAATCAAAAAAATTTGGGCACCATACGTTCCTCCAATTTATGTTGTGAAATTATAGAATATAGCGACAAAGAAGAAAGTGCTGTATGTAATTTAGCCAGTATTTCATTGTCTTCCTTTGTGAAACCTAGTAAATATAAATTCAAAGGAAATGTAAACGTATATACAAAAGAAAAGTGTAAATGGTGTGATTATTTAAAACATTTATTAGACCATCATAAAATCATTTATACTACTCATTTGATTCCTGAAAAGGAGTATGATTCTTTTTTGAAAGAGCACACTACATTTCCACAATTATTTGTAGATCAAGAAAAAATTGGAGGGTTCAGTAAAGTAAATGAATTATTAACTCCATGGTTTGATTACAAAGGTCTTCATAAAATTACAAAAATAGTCACCGAAAATTTGAATAATATCATTGATGTGAATTATTATCCAACCGAAAAGACCCGACTCAGTAATAAAAAACATCGACCTATTGGAATTGGTGTACAAGGGTTAGCGGATACATTTGCGATGATGAATGTTGCTTTTGATAGCAACGATGCCAAACAAATCAACAAAGATATTTTTGAGACAATGTATCATGCGTCTATGGAAAAAAGTATGGAACTAGCCAAAGAAAAACAAGGTCCATACGATAGTTTTGATGGTTCGCCTTTGAGCCAAGGAATCTTCCAATTTGATTTGTGGAATGTGACTCCATCGAATAAATATAATTGGGATAAGTTACGCAATAATATTATGGAATTTGGAACTTATAATTCGTTGTGTTTAGCACCAATGCCTACTGCGTCCACTAGTCAAATATTGTCTAACAATGAATGTTTTGAACCATTTACAAGCAATATGTATACACGACGAACACTTGCTGGCGAATTTATGGTCATTAATAAGCATTTGATGAAAGAGTTAATTGATTTGAACATTTGGAATAGTTCGATTAAAAATGAAATTGTTAAACATAAGGGATCGATTCAAACTATAAAGGAAATTCCAGATTATATCAAACAAAAATATAAAATTGTATGGGAAATGTCTATGAAATCGATTATCGATATGGCAAAAGACCGCGGAGCATATATATGTCAAAGTCAGTCTATGAATTTATGGGTAGAAGACCCTAACTATAAAATTTTAACCAATATGCATTTGTATGCTTGGAAATCTGGATTAAAAACAGGTATGTATTATTTACGTCGAAAGGCAAAACATCAAGCTCAACAATTTACGGTTGTACCTGATAAAGAAGACCCCGAATGTTTAATGTGTGGTTCTTAAATTTCTATATACCAAGTAGACCAAGCTAATTTATATCTTATATCAGTTTCATACAATTCGGTCATATCTACGTATTGAGACATACTTTCTAAGGATAATTTTAATTGGGTACTTTTGATTTGGTCAGGCGACCAAAACGGAGATTGAATCACGTGCTTTACACAAAACCCCTTTGTTTTATGCTGACACACAACTAAAAACAATACATCTTTTGAACCATTTACACATTTGGGCATCCACGCCATATAATAGTCATTTGGTTTTCTATTTTCTTGGATGTATTGTTCTAACTCATTTATTTTGTTAATGATATGTAAATCTGGATGGTCTCGATAACTAATAAAACGGTTATGTTTTTCATTTGAAATCAAATGCGTCATTATATTGTTCATCCAGTGTTTACTTATGAACGATGCTTTTGTATGACCTAGCATAAATAAATCTTCTTGAGGATTTGAACTAGAGACATATATTTTAGAATTACCATTGGGCAAGTGACCAGAACGTAAACCTAATACACTGATGAATCCACTGAATAAAAGGAGAAGTCTCATTATTATTATTGTATAATATTTTATTAAATAGGATTCATACAATACAATAAATATTGCATATCTATAATTCCATATGAACGCGTAATATATCCTTTAGAAAATAATCGTTTTAGTTCATGTTCTACCCTTTCTTTGGAAAACAAACGGTTCAAAATGGATTCATAGTCTCGGTTAAAATTATTCCGCATAGTATCATGTTCACATGACATCTCAAAAGAACATATAATATCATAGCCGTCTAATATCACAATGACTTGTTCATTTAATCCATGGTTAGTTTGCTTCATATTCCAAAAAGGATACATATAGTTTGGAAAATGTTTTACTAAAAATACATTATCATTTGCTAGGTCAATTTGTTCATAAATATATTCTGGATAATGTACGTCATTGTCTCGTGTCTTGATATTTAGAAATTCCAAAAGGTCGCGTTCCAATTGTATTAACTCGTGGATATTTTTGTCGATTATAAACTCAAATATAATTTTTTCGTCGATTGTCGTGGATATACTAAAATATCCGACGCATGGTTCATTCAAAAGTGTACGTTCTAATACAAACATATTACTTTGTAAAAAAGGCCATGGTTCATTGTTATATTGAAACATTTGAATTTGGTTTACATCGTGGCAACCGTTTAAAATACTTAGATATTCTTGTTGGTGGAGTTCGACCAATCCTTTTATCTTGAAAAACATTTTAATACGTGAAAGTAGTTCATCCATTAGCATTATATATATTGGCTTGTTTAAGTATGTTTGACAACAATGTTGCGCATAATAGGAGAAACAAACGCATCTATTTCTTTCAAGGCTAATTTGTATTCGTCAATCGTTATATCCTCTATATAACACAATTGTTCCGCACGTTCAAACTTTTCCATTAGTTTGTTATACGTTGGATAGTCGGGAACCAATTGGTCAATCGAATATTTGATTTGTGGGTCATATAAAGTAGATTTATGTTCCATGATATACGATTCATACTCTTGTTTAGCTTCTCTCCATAAGAACCATTGTTGGTCAGCATACTTGTCTTCTTCATATTGCAGTTTGTGTTGGGTCAAGTTCGCTAAGGAAAATGTCGACACCAATGTATCGTCCAAATATACAGAACATTGATCACTGTTCACCTTGAATTGTATAGTCCATAGGTCTTTATAAGGAATGTCAAACGTTCCAATATATATATTTTTAGAACATTGATAATATAAACCTTGATATACATCAAATGAATACATCGTATTTTTCTTTGTAGTAGGTTTCAACGTAGTTGTGTCATTTACAATGTAAAACATATCGTATAAATCAATACCTAGCATAAATACATATACATAATGACTTTATATGTATTCCAATAAAAATTGAAATGAGGTCTTATTATGGATTTTAGAAAAATGGAAAACGTCACGGAAAATGTAAATATTATGAGAATTGAATAATTCTATATCAAGGTCAAGGTAAATCTTATAAAAATGGAGATATGATATGAAACACGGACGAGGAAAATTTTATAATAGAAATGGAAATATTGAATCTCGAGGTCAATGGAAAATGGAGAGTTTCAATATTAACAAATGGTTCGCATCCAGCACGAAATGTCTCCATCAAAATTATTTTCATAAATATAAATTGCATATCTTTAATCTTGGAAACGTGCCAATAAGCTGAAAACCCATATTTTTGATAACATTTATAAATATAAATCCATCGCGCATTTCAATGTGTTCAAATTATGTGGAAATAAACGCTGACTATTATATTTATAAAAGTTACCAAAATAACCTATTATTTTATCTACCAATACATCTATATTTTCTACAAATAAGAAGTCGCATAATTCAACCCGTTTCAAATAATTGTATTCATTGATATGGAGACAAGCAAAATAATTCAAATATTCTTTCTTTGGATTGTTTACAAAACAATGTTCCAATTTTTTGTTTTCATCACTCTCTTTTATGGATTCGTATAATTTTGATTTGAACCACATCTTGAATGATTATTTAATTTTAAATTTAATTTTATTTTAATATTATATATGATGAAACAATTTTATGAATGGGCAAAATGGGAAAGTATTACGCATAATGTTTTATTTGTATTTATAATATACATATTATACTTGTTTCTTATGAATAATAAAGAAAGAACTTTAACGAATATTTTATTGTTTACAATTATACTTGGTATAACTACTATGATCCACCAAATTATAAATATACGCAATCATACAACAACAAATTATATTTTATAAAAATTGAATTTCATGAAAATAAATAAATAATGTAACTATGACACAATTCTACCAAAATAATATGCCTTACTACATTGGACAATGGGAAAATGATATGAAAAACGGAGAAGGTAAAATGTATAATCAAAATGGAAAACTTTATTATGACGGACAATGGAAAAATAATTTGCCTCACGGACAAGGTAAATATTATCGTGAAGATGGGACGCTTATATACAACGGACAATGGGAAAATAATATGTATCACGGACAAGGTAAATATTTTCGCGATGACGGAACCATTTACTACGAAGGACAATTTAAGAATGATGTATTTTGCGGACAAGGTAGAATATATTACAAAAATGGAACACTTAGTGGACTATGGGAAAATAATGTGTTTCAAGGATAAGCATATAATATAAAATATTTTGTAGTAGTTATTTTTTATTGGTTGAACAAAATATAGTTGTGCGTTTAAGATGACCAATATCGAACCTTATAAAAGGACAAGTCTATTTAGTTGATTTAAAAAAGAAACGTTGTGAAATTGAAGACAAAGATGGTATTTTATATAATTGTTTTATTCAAGAATCAAATAATCTATTATCAAAAACGTATATTTTAAAATAGATGATAAACCAGACGATATTGAAAAACAAAATGTCACGATCAAAGAAAGAATCGATGATATCTTAAAATATGAAAAAGAAACAGAAACAAATATCGAAAATTAATATAGTTGGGATGGTTGTTGAATCAAGCAATGTTCTTTAAAATTGAATTAAAATTGAATTAAAAATAAATAATAAATAGAATATTATGGACAATCTTTACAAAGAATTCGAAACAATCTGGGGAAATTATGTCACTTTACCAGAAACCAATAGTTTAAATAAATTAAAAAATATCTATAGTCAACATAGTAAACTAGTTCATTCGATAATAGATTATTTTATAAAATTAATAAAAAAAAATATTCACAAACCTATTGATAACGTAATTGAAATTATTCAAGAACGTATCACTTTTTACGAGCTGGATGAAAATAGACAAATCATACTTCAATGTAAAGAGGTTATATTTAATTATTTTTTAGAAAACCATATATTTAACGAACTATATGATTCATTTAGACAAACTACGACGGATTGTAACACATCTTTTATACCTAGAATCAATCAAATTGAGGCATTTGAATTGATAGATAGTAAAATAGAAACAGGTATACATTGTCAAGCAACTGGATGCGGTAAATCCTATATCATATTATATTATATTCAATCTATACTAAAGAAATTTGGAAACAAAAGCAATATTATATTGTTTACAGAACGTATTGATATTTTACGAGATATGTTTGGGTTAGATAACGATATTGTACATAATAATAAAATACAACAATGGGAAAAAATGGGAATAGTAGACTTATCGAATACAAAGATTATAAATGCTGTCACCAAAAAAGATAGAAAATGGGTAAACGAATTTGTAGATACTCAATCGTGTTTACTATTGATTAATAGGTCGTATTTAACTACCAGTAACTACACACATTTGAAAAATATTCATTTGATTTTACACGACGAATGTCATAATACACCAAGTAAAAATTGTTATGATTTTCTCACTTATATGAAAAGAAAAGAAGTACCCATAGTAGGATTTAGTGCCACACCAATAAGGAGTGGATTAAATGAAATAGAAAAAAGTAAACATATATATAGTGTAGGCGGTGAAATTAATTTGCTAACCGATTTTAATATGGTGTATTCCATATCAGAAAAATTAATTTTACCACCGGAATTTTATTGGTATTATTACGAGAAAGACGTAGAAGATACTATAATGAAAGAATTGATACATATTTTACCGCAATTATTTTATAAGAAAATCATTATTTGGTGTCAAACCATTCAGAATACAAAATCTTGGATGGAAAAATTCCAAACATATGTTGAAACGTACGAAGAATTATACGGATTCGCTCTGTATATGGATACAAGCAAAAGTAATACAGATGATTATGAACATTTTTATAATTCAAAAGGTAATTCGATATTGTTTTGTGCCGTAAAACATCGCGAAGGTAGCGACATTCCTTTTTTGGACGCGTGTTTGTTTGCGGATAAAGTAAAAAATAGAGGCATCATCCCGTTTATACAATCGATTGGAAGAATATTAAGGATTGCTCCAAATAAAACAAAAGGAATTATTTTGGAAGGAATCACTAAAACGAAAGATTATCATCACGACATAAGTAACAAAATTATAGATTATTATTGTTCTATTTATAATTCATCCACAGACAATATAACACGAATTTCAAAATTAAATGAATTACTAAAACATTTGACTTTTCATGAAGAATCTAAAAAAATAGTGATGCATATTAACGAAACAAATAATATTTGTATTCATCTAGAAGAAATACGTTGGAACCAAATTGAAACAAAAATAAAATCAAACATACGAGAAAAGATACAATACTTGGAAAATGAACACAAAGACGTCATATACACACATTCCAAAATTTTAGAATGTGTAATAAATCACCATATTCTAAACAATCGTTTAAGTTATAAAAAAGTCATTGAATATATGTATACCGACGTGATCAATGATTATGAGATTTTAAAAAATACGTGGGGTGTAAAAAAAGGAGAAGAATATTATGGTAAAAAAGGGTTTGAAAAATTTGTTTTAAAAAATGGAGATATTATTTATGTACAAAGAAATTCGGCAAATACAGTTATGGCTGATATAAAAGAGAAATGTCTGAAATACAACATTTCTTTATATATGAAAATTATGTTAAAAGATAATACCGTAACCGAAATAACTTATTAAATACTATTATGTATACTTTATAATGGACCAAATGGATAAATATTTTTTATGTGATCATAATACGTATGATACACTGGTTCATTTGTATGAAGACAAAGAAGATTTTGACATAGATTTTCAGTTTTTTTCAGAACATATAATCCAAACAAAAAATAACGTAAAGCAACGTTTTAACCAACACGAATTTCGCGAAGAACTTATCAAAAAATATAAGTGTTGCGTTGTAAGTGGTTTTGGGGATGTAGATGAATTAGAAGCGTGTCATATTGTACCATATTCGTCGTTAAATACACATATACACAACGGAATATTATTGAATAGAATGATACACAAAACGTTTGATAAATATTTATGGAGCATTCATCCTGATACGTTTCGTGTAGAAGTCTCTGATCATATCCATGCCGATTCTTCTATTATGATTTTTAAAGGAAAAACGATTTCGATTGACACAGGTTCTATTTATTATTTAAAGCAACATTATTCTAAATTTTGCCTGAATCGTTAAAATTGAAAACAAAATAAATGATAAACATAAACAACTATGATGAAAGAATATTACGAAGACGGTACGCTTTGTTATGAAGGACAATGGAAAAACGGAATGTCTCACGGACAAGGTAAATCTTATCATAATAACGGAACACTTTATTATGATGGACAATGGGAGAATAATTTGTCTCACGGACAAGGAAAGTCATATCGCGAAGACGGAAGTCTCGAATATGACGGACAATGGGTAAATGACAAAAAATATGGACAAGGTAAATCTTATCATAAAAATGGACAAATAGTATACGATGGGAAATGGGAAAATGGTGTAAAACATGGAGAAGGAAAGTCTTATTTTAAAGACGGGACACTTGAATATGATGGACAATGGGAAAATGGAAAACGACATGGACAAGGAAAGTCTTATTATTATGACGGGACTCTTGATTATGATGGACAATGGGAAAATGGAAAACGACATGGACAAGGAAAGTCTTATTATTATGACGGGACTCTTGAATATGAAGGAGAATGGGAATATAATTTGAAAAACGGAGATGGAACGTCTTATTATGACGGGACTCTTGAATATGATGGACAATGGGAAAATGATAAATATGATGGACAAGGTAAATTTTATCATAAAAATGGACAAATAGTATACGATGGGAAATGGGAAGATAATTTGCCTTACGGACAAGGTAAATATTATCTTGAAGATGGGACACTTATATACGACGGACAATGGAGATATAATATGTATAATGGAGAAGGTAAATATTATCGTGAAGATGGGACACTTATATACGACGGACAATGGAGATATAATATGTTTGATGGAGAAGGGAAGTCGTATCGCGATGATGGGACCCTCGAATACGACGGACAATGGAGATATAATATGTTTGATGGAGAAGGGAAGTCGTATCGCGATGATGGGACCCTCGAATACGACGGACAATGGAAAAATGATATGTTTCATGGAATAGGTAAGAAATATTACGAAGATGGAACACTTCTCTACGAAGGAGAATTTGTAAATAATTTATTAAACGGTAATATAAAAAGATATTATGAGAATGGAACCATTCAATATAAAGGACAATGTGTGAATGGTATTAATAATGGTAAGGGTAAATATTATCGTCAAGATGGAATCCTCGAATACGACGGACAATGGAGATATAATATGTTTCATGGTAAGGGTAAATATTATCGTGAAGATGGGACACTTATATACGAAGGACAATGGAAAAATAATATGTATAATGGAATAGGTAAGAAATATTACGAAGACGGAACAATTAATTATGAAGGACAATGGATAAATGATGTTTTTAAAGGTTAACTATTGTCTCTAAAACATATTGTTACAAATATTTTTATTTCCTACATTCTATAAACATAAATTTGCGTTCTTCGTTTTGAATGATGGTGAAGTTATTTTCTTCCAATAACTTCACAAATTTGTTGACCGGTTTATCTTCATCATCTAACTCTTTGTTCCATCGTTTGAATGGTTCGGCAATCAAAAGCGTATACCCCGTGTCCAGAATGCGATATGCTTCTTGTATGTATTCTTTGCAATTGCTTCCCCACATTGCCAGCGATAATATGGCAATATCGACAGAATAATCTTCTAAGGGAATATCTTTGATATCTCTGGAAATCACCAAGTCGTTGTCGGAATGATGGTCAAAATTATGAAATTCAAAGCGATGATTCTCTTTACACCTTTGGAAATTTAAAACGCCGACTTAAAGTAAAATGTATTTTAGCATTTTAACTCTTTTAGTTAAAAATGAGTTAAAACAAAAATATTTAGTAATAGTATAGAATGCCGAAATATACTTGCGAACGCTGTTTGAAAGAGTTTTCTCAAAAATCCCACTATACTAAACATCAAAATAAAAAATTACCTTGTCAAGACAATAAGGGAAAAATAGAAGAGGTTGTTGAGAATATTTTTATAAATAAAAAATTGATTTCAAATAAAACGAATTATTTAAATAACAATATGAAAACAACACATGAATTGGGACAGTATTTTACTAAAGATGATGGTCTTAAAAATAAAGTTTTGGAATTGGTAATGAATAATCCCGAAGTTATTTTAGAACCTTCTGTTGGTCAAGGCGATTTAATTCAAATTATATATAATAATAATAATAAAATACAATTTGATATGTATGAGATTGACACTAAAATTAAAATGTTAGATGATATTCCCAAAAACGTCATTTATGGAGACTTTATAGAAGTAGATATTAAAAAAAAATATAAAACAATAATAGGTAATCCGCCTTTTATAAGAACAACAACAGGAAATTTATATATAGATTTTATTGAAAAATGTTATAACCTACTTGAAAATAATGGTGAATTAATATTTATTATCCCATCAGATTTCTTCAAATTAACGTGTGCTTCAAAATTGTTAAACATTATGATTTCACACGGAACATTTACTCATATTTATCATCCACATAACGAAAAATTATTTGAAAATGCGTCTATTGATGTTATAGTTTTTAGGTATTGTAAGAACAATAAATTAGAAAAACAAGTAGTGTATAATAATGAACTACTTTATATTATTGATAATGATGGGTTAATTACTTTTAACAAAAATAATAATATAAATAATGTTTCAATCAAAGATTGTTTTGATATTTATGTAGGACTTGTTACAGGTAAAGAGAGTGTTTATAAAAATAAAGAACATGGAAATATAGAATTATTAAATGGTGAAAATAAACGAGATAAATATATATTTATTGAAGAGTTCCCTTCAATTAATGAAAAAATTAATAAATATTTATTGAGTTACAAGGATGAATTAATGAGTAGAAAAATAAAAAAATTTAATGAAAAAAACTGGTTTGAATGGGGTGCTCCAAGAAATATTAAAACTATTAAAGAAAATTTCGGAAAAGAATGTATATATATTTATAATTTAACAAGACATAAAAATATTGCGTTTAAAGGAAAAGTCAATTATTTTGGAGGTGGATTAATAATTATTATTCCAAAAAAAAAAATTAATCTTGATAATATAATATCTTATTTGAATAGTGATGATTTTAAAAGTAACTTTATGTTTTCTGGAAGGTTCAAAATAGGCCATAGACAGATCAGCAATTCATATATACCCGATAATTATTTATAATATAATTTTCCTAACATCGTTCAAGAAGGACTCCTTCCAACTAGGTTTTGGTTTTTGAAGAGCATTCAATAGTATTTCTATACTTTTGGTAATATGTTTATATTTAAATATTCTGTTTTTATTCCAACAAACTTGAAATGGTAGATTATTTATATTTGGTGTTAATTCAGTTAAGCCTTTAACTGAATTAACTATAATATCTTTACAATTTTCTTTATTTACAACAACAAAATAGTAGTCTTTTTTATTATTGTAGTTAAATTCCTTTTTTATAATTTTTTCTATTAAGATTTTGCTCATTCTACCATTTTGATATGTTTTATATAAATCAAGTGGTTCATCTGTGTAAGAATATACACACATTGCAAGATTTCCAGTATTATCACTTGTTAATGTTGTTGTAGACTTTATGTTTACAGGTAACCAACCATACTGAAAATCACGGACAAGTATATCATACCACATTCTTGCTTTTGGTTTATAGATTCTATTGGGTAATTCCTCTGATAGAATTCGTATAATTTCATCTTCGTCCATACAACTATTTATCCTACCATCATTGCTTGTTTCACATAGCTTAATTGTCCGTTCTTGTAATATTTTTTTTATTGTAAGTAAGCTATTCGGTAAATGGTTTCTGCGATATAGGTTTCCATTCAATATTGCTGTAATTTTACTGATTAATCTTTCCATTGTAATATAATTTTTATTACTGAAAATCTATCAATTTTATATGAAAAATAACTTAAAAAGTTGTCTGCGAATGTGAATAATGAATTCCAATGTTATACATAATATTAGGAAACATCCTTGGGGTGGAAGTCACAAAAAGAAATAAGAAGATTATTGATACAAACCGGTCCTATAAACAAAACCCTTATTATGAATAAAAATGAGTTCTTGTTAGGGTCAACCCAAGCGTACCGCACCATTCACGAACGTTTTTGTAAAAAAAAAGATTTTACGAAAATCTCATACACCACCCCTGAATTGTCTTTGATGATCAATCATATTATGCATCTTACCAAACCAATAAAATATAAACCAATTCAGGAATTAATGTCTAAAATCCTGAATAGTTGGATAGAGGTAGGAAACGCCAATTCAAACGAACGATTATTTGGTTCTTGGGATTACAATCATATAAAATATGAATTCCGATATATCAATTGTTGGGATGTATATGTTGGACCGTTCAAACAAAAGAAAAGTGATTTACAAAAGCGATAAGGGACGAATAGACGTTTGGTAGTTTGAAAAATGTCTTATTGAAATAAACTCCGTATGGAGTGTGTGTAATATCAACAATATATTATCACGATAGTTGGTGATAATAAATTTAAAATATGTATAGACCTAGACATTATGGATGAAGTCATAATGGATAAACGTGAGATAGTTTAAAAATCAAACGCACAATCAAACGCCTCGTCTTTGCCAGACTTTTCAGCCAACGAATATTCCGATACGCGTGACTCGAAAAAGTTGGTTTTTTGTTCTAAACTAATAAGTTCCATAAAATCAAATGGATTGTTTGTAGCATATATTACATCGCAACCTAACTGCATCATAAGACGATCCGCAACAAATTCTATATATTGGGTCATCAATTCGGAATTCATACCAATCATTCGACATGGTAAGGCATCCACAATAAATTCTTTTTCGATAGTAACCGCTTCTTCTATAATTTCACGTACCTTCTTTTTATTGAGTTTTTTTTCTAATCTATTGTACAAATACACCGCAAACTCAGTATGTAACGCTTCATCCCTAGAAATAAGTTCATTGGAAAATGTTAGACCAGGCATAAGACCGCGTTTTTTCAACCAATAAATCGAACAAAATGCCCCAGAAAAGAAAATACCTTCTACACAAGCAAAGGCAACCAAACGAGTGGCAAAACTTGATTTTTTATCTTGAATCCATTTCATTGCCCAATCTCCTTTTTTCTTGATACATGGAAAATGTTCTAGCGAATGAAATAATTTGTGTTTTTCATCACTATCTTTGATATAACTATCAATCAATAAACTATAGGTCTCAGAATGGATGTTTTCCATCGCAATTTGAAAACCATAAAACGCACGTGCTTCTGACAATTGTACTTCATTCATAAATCGTAATCCCAAATTTTCCAAAACAATACCATCGCTAGACGCAAAAAATGCCAAAATCATTTTTATAAAATATTGCTCGTCTGTATTAAGTTTGTTCCAATGAGTCATATCTTTGGATGTATCTATTTCTTCTGGTCGCCAAAAACAATCCACTTGTTTTTTGTACATTTTCCATATAGTTTCATCTGACACTGGAAACATAACAAATCGGTTATCATCTTCAGTCAATAGCGGTTCGGTATTTTTTTTGGACATCTTAGAATATAGTATAAATATATATTTATTTTGTTTTAATATAATACTATGGAAGAAATGTCGATCGAAGATTATAATCGCGAACAAAAAAATTGCTTGAAACAAATACTAAATTATGAAATAAAAAAAAATCCAAAATATTTAGAACCTATCCTAAAATTAAAATACTATTTGTCCAACAAAGACTATAACAAAAAAGATATGGAAATTATAGAAAATTATTTAAATGCTATATATAATGAATAATATAGGATTTTTATGGTTTTTGTTGCTAATATTGATAATTATGGTCTACTATTTCATATACTTAAATGATATACGTAGTTTAGCATTACTTGCGTTAACCATAATGTTATTGAGTATAATCAATGATAATATGAACGTGGTTTTATTTTTATCATTATTATTGGTTAGCGGGTTCAATTTATTAGGAGAATTAAATAGCGATACTCCAACAATAGAATACCATATATGGAGTAAAAAAAAATACGTTCAAGAAGAAGGACTTTTCCTAAAAGAAAAAACCCATGTTCAATCGTCATTTGTAATTCCTAATGTATCCACAAGAGAGGATATGCAACAAATGATGTATGATTGGAATAAATCAAGACCGAGTATTGATTAAAAAAGTAAGAATAAATAAGAACGCAACAATATATTGTAAAGACACTAAACCCGAGAATATGCCTTCATAATAGACCATATATTTTTGCCATTTATTTACGCAATAACAATCATTGCGAATTGAATTATAAAAATGATACACATTATAGGTCATATATCCGTGTACAAAAATAACTAATAAAACTGAAAAAAGTAATAACATATTCTCAATAGTGTTTAGTTTGGATTTCATCAAAAACAAAGAAATGATTATCGTAAATAGGTCTAATAATACGTAAAATTTCATATACTCTAAATCCACCTTGTCTTTATGAAAACATTTACAATGAGCTAATTCTACTAAATAATAGTAAGTATATAATAGAATGATTATCAAAATAAATGATAACAACATTATATTATATTAATATTAATATTAATATTTAATAGGTTCCGGAACCTGGTAACATACTACCACTTCCTCCAAACAAACGGCGTCTGGATTGCGATTTGCGTCTGGATTGCGATTGGCGTCTGGATTGCGATTTGCGTCTGGATTGCGATTGGCGTCTGGATTGCGATTGGCGTCTGGATTGCGATTTGAGTCTAGATTTGCGTCTGGATTGCGATTTGCGTCTGGCACCAACACCTCTTTGTCTGGCACCAACACCTCTTTGTCTGGCACCAACACCTCTTTGTTTTGAACCTCCGGTCATGCCTTTTTCACATTCGTGATCATTATCTACTTCATCATTCATATATATATAGTTAATATTTTATATTTTCAATAAACATTTTTTTTTAGATTCTTTTGTTTTTTCATTTTTAAAATATTGATTAGAATTAGAAAAAAGTTCTACTAAATATTTTTTTTTGGAATAATAAGCCTTTCGTTTTTTATATTGATTGCTAAAAATAGTATGGGGGTCTACAATATCAATGACTAAGGGGGTACTATGTTTACTACGCAAAATACGCCCAACGCTTTGACATACATCTGATTTAGGCGTCGCCATAAATAAGGTTGTCAATGTTTTTATGTCTAAACCTTCAGAGGCCATGGCATAAGTGGCAATGATAATTTTTTTGGATTCACTTTCTTTAAGAGCATTTTCTTTCATACCTCCTAAATAAAAACCAACGCTTGATTCAAATAGTGAAATCAAATCATATAGGTTTTGAATCAATGATTTATTATGAGCTAAAATCATCATTTGTTGATTTGGGTTCAGTAAAAATTCATTACGCACAATATCTACTAAAAATTTTGTACGCGATTTACATTCACATAAAGTACTAATCATCGTAGAATACAAAGGATTTCCTCTAAAGTCGGTTTTGACATTTTGAAATAAATCATCGTCTTGATAATGAATAGTCTTGACGTGTACTTCGACACTTAGGTCTGTTTTCTCTTTATGAATGACTGGGCCGATAAAGTACTTGAATACTTTTGTAAGACCGTCTTTACGTGTCATCGTTCCACTTAATCCTAAATTATAATTACATACAAACTGGATCATCACGTTCGAAAATACTTCCGCACTTAAATGGTGACATTCGTCAAAGACACATAATCCAAATGAATCCCACACAGTATCATCGTATTTTTTAGATGATAGACTTTGTAACATTCCTAATACAATATCTTTGTTATCTATATCAATGTGTTCGCCTTGAATTTTTCCAACTCTTGCGTTAGGCAAAAATTGTTCAATGCGTTCTATCCACTGATTCATCAAAAAACTTTTATGGACAATCACTAATGTTTTTTTCTTTAATTTACTTATGATGTTAAGCGCCATAACGGTTTTACCTTTACCAGGTTCTACATCTAAAAGTCCACCACCACTGTCTCCAACATGTTGAATATATTTATCAATAATCTTGTGTTGATAATCAAACAAATCTCCGCGAAATGACAAATCTATAGGGTCTCCTTTAGAAAGTACATTTGTAGAATACATCCCCAATTTTTCAATTCCGTAATATCTTGGTAAATAAAGTTTAGTATTGGATTCACGATAAATCGGATAAGAGGTTGCATTTCCTAAATGAGTGGAATAAGGTTTTACATTCAACTCATTACGAATAGTATACGAATCTTTTAATCCATCTTTATAAATGGTATACCCTTTTTTACCTAAATAGGCCATAGTAAATATAATATATTGTATTTAACTTTTAAAAAAATATATTATACATATAATGAAACAAAAAATCAGTTTTTTCAAAAAAGAACCAATCTTTACTCTCGAAAATGCAATAGGACTTCTTTTAGCCATTTTAATTATATTTGACTTGAAAGTAGAAGAAAATATATCAAAACTATTAAATACCCCCTTAGGTATTATATTTTCGTTGTTAGTAGTTATTTTATTATTTATTTTTATGAATCCTATTGTTGGTATATTATTTTTAATTTATTTATATGATACCATAAAAGATGTACCAACTCTTATAAAAGATACTAAAATGAAGGCAATGAACCCTATTCCACAAACCCAATTGGAAGAAAGTATTATTCGCGATAAAGTTCCTATTGTTCATTCTGGACAACATAATCAGGTAACATTTCAACCTTATATGTCTGAAAATATGAATATGTCTGAATTATAGGTCATTCGTTTTAGGTGTAAACATTTTTTGAATAGATTTATATTTTAAAATCATATACAAAATACAAAATACAAAAATGTATGGAAATACATTTTCAAAAAAAGAATATATAGATTGATAATTAGTAATGAGTTCAATAACATTTTCTTGTTGAGTTTCATCTACAGGTTGGCAGTCAATATAAATGTCATTTTCAGAATAACTATTTGATATACGAGACACTTTCATAGCAGGTTTTTTAGATATTGTAAGAGGTACATTTACAGAGGTTCGCTGATCGAATGGAAAATCTTCTATTTCTACATCGTTAATAGTCAATGTAGAGTCTTTGAATAAAATAATATCAGATATTTGTTCATTTATGCCAATCGTTTTGTAAGAATAAAATCCCTTATCCATTGGAATATACATATTTAGGTCTTTTAATACATTGTTTTCAAATGCATCATTCAATTCCGTATTGGTATTTACTTTTGATACAGGTAAAACAATATATAAATACTTATCTAAATTATAATTCACACATTTTACTATGAGCGCATAGGTATAATTTGTATTTTCATCAATCAAATCTTTATTGGTTGTAATGTAAATACCTTTGAATGAATAAATTACGTTATTAAATTTGACATTGTTTGTCGGATTATTTACACTTATTTCAGAATATATGGAGTTTGAAATATCAGATGGATCCTTCAATTGAATATCAATCGAACTATTAAAATTATACAATAATTCTGAATCAACATAAATAGAGTCTGTTTTAAAACTATTTGGATAAGTATTTATAACCGACATATATATATAAAATAATTTTATATTATATTATAATGGATAAATCACTAGATAAATCCGTAGATCAAGATGTTTTTTTTAATTTTATTTACTTATTTCAAGCACCAAAAGAAGACTCTAATTTAGTAAATATATTTGAAATGAGTGATTTATATTATAGGTCTACTGAGTATAAGCAATTGGCAACCAAGGAATCTATAAGTGATGAAGTCAAAAATCATAAAGGAGAACATTATTTAAATTCTCATTTAACATTAAATGAAGAGCAATTTTATACTAAGTTAAACGATATCATAAAAACCTGTATAGATGTAGATGTAAATAAATTATATTTGTTGTTTACATTATTGAAAAGAAATTATTTGATTAAAACATCTTCATAATATTGTATAAAATATTGTTTACTTACTTTGCGATTACTTTTGAACTCTTTACAATAATTGTAATATAACTCTTGTATGTCTCCTTCTTTTTTAATAAAAGGTTCCAATTCTTTTTTTTTATTCCATAATGTACACCCTATTTGTTTGATATATTTATCTTCTATGATAACTATATTTGGATAATAAAATTCTATCAAGTCTTTGAATATAGATTCATTTATTTTACATTTGTAAAGATCACAAAAAATATAATATAATTCATTTATTTCAAAATCATATTCTTCTTTATCATAATAAATATGCTTATCCCAAAAATCTTTGAATGATTCTACATAAGGTAAAAACAAACTATAAACATTCATAAATTTATTGTGTTTGACTTCAATATATTGCTGAACAAAATCAAATAAATCTTGTTTTTTTTGAAATATGTTGAGTTTACCTTCTTTGGTCAAATAAGATTTCCATAAAAAGGATATATCTTTTTCATCCATAGTACAATCTTTTTTTTCAATGATATGTGATTCTATGAATTGTTGTATCATATGTTCTTTCGTTTCTTCTTGTAGCCATAATACTTGTCTTTGTATGTCATAATGCATTTCATTCAAATATAATTCGCTAGATATATGTCTAACAGAATAATGAATACTTACACATATAATATTCGTAAAAAATGAACACGACAAATTAAAATGATCCATATTCAATGATTTCATTGGAAGTATTCGCGATATGGACGTATCGTGTTCCGAGTACTTAAATTTAAACCAATGAAATATATTTATCGAATGAAAATATAATGAAATATATTTATTTAATTTTTGTAAAAAAGTCTTCATAAATATGGGTACAAAATATATACAATTATTTTTTTTCATAATGATGTCTCCTAATATAGTTAAAAAATATTTTGAAGTTTGTTTTTCAGCAAACAAATTGGGGTAAAAAAAAGATAAAATATTTTGTAATGTATCTGAGTCGGGTATAGATTCATGTATTTTACGTGTTTTTATTATTTTTTGTATCTTTGTTTTTAATAATCCTTTTGTGTGAGTATCGATTACATATTCTTGTCTATGTTCACTTAAATAATGTAATATTTTATGTAAAAGTTCATTTTCATTTATGACGCTATAAGAAGAATCTTTGTATTGGATATACAAATTACTAGTATGTATATAATAATAATTATTGGATGAAAAAAATAGTTCTATAATTTCGTGTGGATTACTAGGTCGTTCTTTATATTCATCTAATATATTTGAAATTTGTTGAACAATGACTTCATTATCAAATTCATTATGTTTTTCAAAAAAAATATTTAGTTTTTCAAATATATTCATAATAGATACATTAATGAAAAAATTTTAATATTAAATAGTATATTATTTATATAATTATGTGTGATAATATCAACATGAATATAGACGATTATACCAATAGCGACTTATTTGCACTGTTGTCTCTATCGGCAGAACTATCGACAAAATCATTGATTCAACAACAAGCCTTAAAATTAAAAAAAGAGTTTTTGGACGAAGATTTTCACGCATTTATAAATAATGTAGAAGAACGATTAATTCGGCATATTAAGAAAAGTTGTGGGTTTGAGAATAATGTAATTAACTTTGGAGAAGAAATGAAACCATCTGACGAATTTTCTCTTATAAACACAAATAATAATAAATATTACGAAAGAAATATTATTGAAAAGGTATTGATAGTAGACACTAAATATAGAGATAATTTTCTTACAGAAACATCCACAAATTTTAATATAGTATTACCGAATGTAGTGAAAAATGTGATTAGTATTCAATTGTCCGACATTGAGTTTCCAAATACATGGTATCCATTCGATGAAACGCAAGGTAATACATTTTTTCATATAAAAGCTTCTTCTATCAGCCAATGGATAAGAATTGACATATCTAGTCAGGCCTATTATTATCAAGATTTATTCGATACAGTCAATAAAAAACTTACCCTGATTTCAAATGTTTTTTCTGGCGAAGATAATTCTTATAATTCATTCGAATTTGTAAAAACATCTCTTAATTTAGAATTAGCAAATTCTGGTGGAACACCAAGTGGTACCGGTACTATTTCATTTACTTCGGTAGATACTTATACCGAAGATATATCCAATACTCTCATTGAAAGAAATAATTATACAGGAACTACCAATAAAGTAGTTGTCCCATATATTAATTACGATTTAGATTTTTTTTCAGACAATCCAAATGAATTAATATATTCTGGTAATGATTATGGTCGTTGTTCTAAATATTTAGGTTGGCATTTAGGATTTCGAAATATAACACCAAATTTTTATAGTAATGAACAAAACTATACAAGTGAATCTACAATTGATTTAGGTGGTCCACGATATTTATATTTAATTATAGATGACCATAATAATTATATGAATTCAGCATTTATTCCATTTTCTAGAAAAATGTCATCTATCAAAGATACGTTGAACATATTTGCACGTATTTCTTTACAAGGAGCTCCCTTTTCTTTGTATAATTCGAATAGTTTTTCGGTATATTCCGACATAAGAAAATACAATGGATTAGTAGATTTGAGTCACTTGTCCATAAAATTAATAGACGAATATGGTACTCCTTTGAATTTAAACAACAATGACTATTCTTTTACAATAAAGATGAATACGGTTCAAACCACTTAAATAAAATATCGTTTATGGTATTGGAACTATAAAACTCTTTGAAATGTTGTTTTATGGTATAATCTTTATTCCACGGAACATAACCATTGTATAAATCTAAACACATATATATCATTGAAATCATATCATCATTGAAATTATATATATAATTCGTAGTATGACAATTATAACTACAATATTTTTTGTTTCCAATTAATCCTTTGCATATAGTGTTAGTATGAAATGTAGACAATCCAAAGTCAATGATATACAATTTGTTTTGATCTACTAAAAAATTTTCAGGTTTGATGTCTCTATGAATCACATTTAATTTGTGTAAATGTTCTAAAATACATTTTAGTTGGTATAGTATATCTATAGTAATGTGTTGTAATGTTTGTGATTTATATTCCATAATAACATATAAATGACCTATATTTTTTATAACCGGTATATGTTTATATTTGGAGTTCAATAAATAAGAATACATTTTCAGTTCATTTTCCAATAATATTTTGGATGTATCATCATAATATGTCTTTACAATAACCTTATGTTGCTTTATTTTATGGATACCTTTGTATAAAGTTGAGAAATGACCATTTGAACTATAAGGTTCTATGGTATAATTAGATAACATATACAATAGAGCTATGAAATATTTAAATACTTCAGTATATATAAATTAATGTCTAAATCAATGATTGGTGGTGGAGGAGGTAGTAGTGGAATTAGTGCCAACTATAGATTAGTATTATTGAAAAATCATGTCTTAGGTATAGTTCAAACAGTCTCTTTGGATCCACGTGTAGATTTTAATACAATCATTGTTGAATCAAATGTTTTATCTCAAACAATCCAGACTACTACATTGAATGATGTTAGTGATTCCATTTTGTTGATAAGTGAAAATGTAGAATCTATTTCGGGTATATTAGACCAAATTGAAATTAGTTTGAATGAGGTGTCTATGGATACATTGTTGACTATGGCGGATTCTATAAGTGGTGAAGTTATTTCTATATCCAATGAACTCTATGCCATAGAGACAAGTTTGAATGATGTGTCTATGGATCAATTATTGTCTATGGCGGATTCGATCAGCGGTGAAGTGATTTCTATATCCAATGAACTCTATTCCATAGAGACAGATTTGAATTCTATTTCAATGAATACATTATTGACTCTTGTCTCTAATATAAGTGGTAATATTTATACAATAGAAGGTGAGGTTTCTACAATAGAGACAAGTTTAAACGATGTATCTATGGATCCATTATTGACTATTGCTGAATCTATAAGTGGTGAAGTGATTTCTATATCCAATGAACTCTATGTCATAGAGACAAGTTTGAACGATGTATCTATGGGTCCATTATTGACTATTGCTGAATCTATAAGTGGTGAAGTGATTTCTATATCCAATGAACTCTATGTCATAGAGACAAGTTTGAACGATGTATCTATGGATCCATTATTGACTATTGCGGATTCTATAAGTTATGAAGTGATTTCTATATCTAATGAACTCTATGTCATAGAGACAAGTTTGAACGATGTATCTATGGATCCATTATTGACTATTGCGGATTCTATAAGTGGTGAAGTGATTTCTATATCCAATGAACTCTATGTCATAGAGACAAGTTTGAACGATGTATCTATGGATCCATTATTGACTATTGCGGATTCTATAAGTTATGAAGTGATTTCTATATCTAATGAACTCTATGTCATAGAGACAAGTTTGAACGATGTATCTATGGATCCATTATTGACTATTGCGGATTCTATAAGTTATGAAGTGATTTCTATATCTAATGAACTCTATGTCATAGAGACAAGTTTGAACGATGTATCTATGGATCCATTATTGACTATTGCCGAATCTATAAGTGGTGAAGTGATTTCTATATCTAATGAACTCTATGTCATAGAGACAAGTTTGAACGATGTATCTATGGTTCCATTATTGACTATTGCGGATTCTATAAGTGGGTCAGTTGTCTCTATTTCATATGAAATATTTATCCTACAAAAACAATTTGAATTTATTTATTTGGAAACAAGTAATAATCCTATTTGGAATAATGATGAATTCGATACTTGGGCTGGTAATATAGGTCGAGATTTATCCTATAGTATCATACAAGATAATCTAGATAGTATAGACCAATCCTTAAATAGTATATATAATAGTTCGCTATTATCTACATTGAATCAATACAAAAATATTTTACAACAAATATCATTTGATTCAATAGACCAATCCTTAAATAGTATATATAATAGTTCGCTATTATCTACATTGAATCAATACAAAAATATTTTACAACAAATATCATTTGATTCAATAGACCAATCCTTAAATAGTATTTATACTGGTTCGCTATTATCTACATTGAATCAATACAAAAATATTTTACAACAAATATCATTTGATTCAATAGACCAATCCTTAAATAGTATATATAATAGTTCGCTATTATCTACATTGAATCAATACAAAAATATTTTACAACAAATATCATTTGATTCAATAGACCAATCCTTAAATAGTATATATAATAGTTCGCTATTATCTACATTGAATGACTATAAAGATATTTTACAACAAATATCATTTGATTCAATAGACCAATCCTTAAATAGTATTTATACTGGTTCGTTGATTCCTACAATAAATACATATAATACTATTTTGAATGATCTATCTTTTGACTCTATAAATACGAATATCATTAGTTTAAAAAATTCTAGTATACCGTTTATTAACGCAAGAATAAATGCTTATAAAGAGATTTTAGACCTTATATCCTTTGGTTCAATCGATCAATCCTTACATAGTATTTATACTAGTTCGCTGTTATCTACGTTGAATCAATACAAAAATATTTTACAACAAATATCATTTGATTCAATAGACCAATCCTTAAATAGTATTTATACTAGTTCGTTGATTCCTACAATAAATACATATAATACTATTTTGAATGATCTATCTTTTGGCTCCATAGAGCCTTATTTAAATAACTTATTGAATAATAATTTAACCAATATAAAAGTTTCCCTCCTAGGAACTATAAATGAAAGTGTAAATATAATAATTGCTAATTCCCAAGAAGGTATTTCACAAGTAAATGATGTTATTAATCAAATAAACAATATTGATGTTAATAATATATTTTAAATAATATATTTTAAATAATTAATCTATTTACACCCTCGCACATTTAAAACGGCACAAAATGCTGTAAAAATAAATGAGTATTAAATTATAACCAATATATTTATTGTAATCACAACAAATATATAAAATCAATAAAAAATATATACAATTTACAAACTAATTATACTCTAACTATTTATTTATGCGTCATTGTCTTCAATAAGCAACAACTTTTTAGGTTTTACAATTCTCGCTTTTTTTACCTTTGATTTTACTTCAATTTCTACATCTTCTTCTACAATAATGTTTGGTTGTTTAACAATATTCTTATAACCAACAATATTTGTATCATTGATTAGTTGGATATCGTCTTCGGATAATTTGAAATGTTTATAGACTTCCTCATCCGTCCATTCTTTATTTAATGGCGGTAAGGGTATCCATTTACATGTTGACTCACTTATGTCTTGCGATGCTTTTCTTAGGGATAGCATAAAATTTGGCAATCTACATCTCATATAACTTACTAATGATTTTGCTTCCTCTTCATTTACTACTTCAAATAATACATAACTTTGATTACAAATTTCAGTTGGTTTTCCAATAAACATATTTCCAAATCCACTACTTGCACCAAATGATGACCGTGTAGTTATTACCTTCCATTTGTTAAAATCTCTATCCGTATTTATTTCATTTTTTTCAATATATTTTTCAAATCCTTTTTGTTTAGATACATAACATTTAAGGGTTGTTTGCGTTTCAGTATCTTTTAATCGTTTATCATTTGAATTTACACCTGAATATGATTGACCGATAAATCGATTATCAATACTATTAAACTTTAACATTTTATCAATTAGAGTATGATATTTACCATCAACAAATACATCATAATTATTTAATTTTGTTATAGAACCGTTAAAATTACAATCTCCATTATGGTTAGTATCTTTGAGAAAGTAATTGACACCTCCTTTTATTTCAACTAAATTACCAAATATTTTAGACGCATCATTGAAATGTTTAATATATACAATATCGGTTCGCTCTAACATATTTTTACGAAAACTATCTAATCCTTTTCCTCCTGAAAACCATCTTGACGGAATTACAAAACATAGTAAATTACATTTTTCAATATAATACTCCACAAACTTATTATATAATGCTGGTGCTGAACCTTTTTTTGTTGTTAATTCTTCATTATATGGTGGATTACCAATTACAATATCAAACTTATCAATTCCAAACTCTTTTTGAATATCTAATTGTAAAGAATCGCCTTCATATAAATTGAGTTTGAACTCATTATTCATATTAAATATTTGTTTAACGATGAAACAATTCTTTTTATTGTTTTCCGCCATAAACAACATCTTTTCTAAAATATGTTTCTTGCGGTTTTTATCGTTTGGTATTTTCTTCTTCAAACCATCCATTAACTTGTAATAAATCGCAATAGGAAAATTTCCCATTCCTGCGGTTGTATCACCCCATTTTAAAGTTTCATCTTCAAATATATTTTTATTATATTTTTCTTTGTAATATATTTCTAAATCTCCCAACATATCATTATTAATAAAACTCATCGGGGTGAAAACCTCCCCAAATTTCTTTTTTTCAACCTCTTTGGGTTTCAAACAACTATCAATTAATTCTAATAATTCCTTTGGTCTATCTATTAAACTTTGTAAAGACATCTTAAATTTGATTGATATATTATATATACAAGAGTTCTTTCTAATATATTTTCCTACAATCGCTTCAATTAATTTTATAATATCTGGTTTATTCCACCATATAAACGACTGGTCTTTAAATACACTTAATAATGTTGGACTGGTCTTAATGACATTCAACATTTCTAAAATATCTTTATGTTCGGTATTCATAGTTAAAATACAAATCAGCGGAATAATGAATGGTAATACATCTTTGGTAAGGGAAATATTTACATCTGTATTTATTTCATCATCTTTTTCTTCAACTTCATTATCCCCTTCAACTTGTTTTATAGTTTCTTTTCCAGTTGGTAATGCTTCTTCACTTTCTTCATCAAATTGAACTTTTACATTTAATTTTCCATCTCCAATAGAACTGGTAAAATACTGGTTCATTATTTTTTGGTCTTTTGTATCCATGTCAATAATGCTTTCTTCAATCTTCTTCAATAATATTTTTAAGTTATTAATAGGGTCTGCTTTCCAAATATGTAAGAGTTTTTCAACTATTTTTGTCTTGTTCTCTTTTCCTTGAAATAAATCACTATCAATATTTATTAAATTATTTTCTACCAAATAGGATATTTTCTGTTCTACATTCAAATCTTTTTTATACACATTATAATCCAAACAAGTATTTAGAACTCTGGAAATATTCAAATCCACTACAAATCCCATTTTCTTCATTCCACTATTTATTTTATCATTATCACTATTATTAATACTTTCAGTCATACAACGATACATCATTTGAATAATTTTATCACTTGAAACAATATCATTAAACAGAAACACAACATCTACAAATGGTAATGTAATTCCCAAAGTCAATTGGTTTCCTGCTAATAAAATCAATCCATCTTTTCCTTCTTCTTTTGCTTTAAATTCCCAATTTTTAATTTCTTCTTTTAAGTCTTTAACTTTATAGTTTTTTTTGGAATTAACTATTTTTATTTCATAATTTTTTAAAATACTATTTTTCCCCATTCTATCTTTCAAATGTTCGCTTACTTTATTAATTGTCATATTTATTCCAAAAGGTAAAAACCATAATTGACTTGTAAAATCTCCATTATTCAATCGTGTTCTGCTATTCTTCTCAATCGCAATTCTTTTTATTCTTCCAAATATAGATAAATCTTTTTTAGGGTAATCTTGTTCTTTATGGCTTCCAGTAATATAACGCAACATCGTATCCACTTCATTTGGAAAATTTCCACTTAAAAGTGATCCATTTGAAAATCCATATGATGTGTCTTTTATTTGTTCCTTGATTACTTCAAATCTTTTTCTATCCATCATATTAGTAATAATGTGTAAATCAGGCATTTTATCATAAACACATAATAATTGTTCTTTATTTTCTTCGTTTAATAACAACAAAACATCTTCTCCATGCTTTTCTACTAATCCTTGAATATTTCGGTTTTTACACAATTGTTCGTCTTCAATATCCCAATAAGACTGACATTCCAAAGGAATATTCCATTCACTTAAAGGTTTTGCGTATGTCGCTGTTAAATATAATTTTATAGTTTTTGATGACGAATATGATTCTAAAATATTTTTAGACATTTGAGTTGTTCCGTGAAAATGGTTCTCATCAAATACAATAAAATCCAAATTAAGTTGTTGAATTGGTTGAACTTTTTTTTCAAAAACATAATCATCTAATAATTGTTTGCTTACAATAATAATATTATTTTGTGTGAGAACCATAGTTTTAAAATCAGTTCCTTTTTTAATTTCAACAACATTTATTCCATTGAAATCTCTAAACTTATGAAATAAATCATCTGTGAATTGAGATAATGTTTCGGTTGGTGCTGGTGTAATGATTAATCCATTTAATGATACATATTTTTTATAATATTTATTAAACAATCCCCCTACACAATAAGTTTTTCCAGACCTTGCTTTTGCTCCTAACAACAAATCTTTTTCTCCTTCATCAATTCTTTCCATTTGTTTATATGTAATTAAATCTTGATGAAAACGCAATTCTAATGGAACTTTGGCATTACAGAATTTAGAATTTACATCATCTATCGTAATATCATGTATAGAGTGTTTTAGATTTTGAAAACATATTTCTAAATCGCCTAAATCTAAAATGTGATTAATATTTTCTTTGATATAGTTGTTTGTTGCTTGACTTGAAGTGATTATATTCATTACTTTTTGTTTATTATTCACAACAAGATAAATATCACATTCTTTATATTTATGTGATTGATGTTCTACAATTGCTAAAATTTTCTCAACATCATAACTATCAATAGATTTTTTACTATCATCTAAATAAAATTTGGAAGACATAAATACCCATTTCCCATTATTTTTATTTTGTAATGTAATATCACTTGAACCTCCTTTTCCTTTGCTAAATACTGATAGACATCGCAAATAAGTTTCTAAATTATCCACTTTTTTTAATTTACAAGTATTAATATTTCCTTCATAGTGGTCGTAAATATCATTTGGTAAGATGGAATAAAATCCAAATTTAATAATAATATCACAGACTTTTTCAAATACATTACCTCTTTTAGATTGTGTTTCTGCTTTTGTTTTTCCATTTACAGATTGTAAAAGTTCATCCAAAGTAGAAACTTGTTGTATGCGTTCGAATAATTCAATTCCGTTCATTTTTGAGTATTGTAGTATATTGAATAAAAAACAAATCAATTTTATGTATCTTTATATAGTTTTAGTTTATACTTTCGTCTAGATGGTTTTCTTATATATTCTGTTTTTTTATTTTTTTCCATAAGCATAATCAAAATAATTTTTATAATTTTCTGGTTTTACTTTTCTATTGATGTATCCACATTTTTTTCTAACTCTTCAAAATTATTTACATTTCTTTTCTTTTTTATGTATGTTTTTATTTGATTGAAGTAATTTTCTATTGGAGAATTCGTCATAGGCGTATATGGAATAGAAAATAAATATTTATTACCACTTTTTGTAATAACATCTTTTACCATTTGATTATTATGACTTTTAGCATTATCTAATATTATAAGATGGTCTTTGTATTTTGGAAATATTTGAGTTTCTAAAAATTCAACCATTCGTTCTTGTGTTGTTCCACCCTTTTCATAAAATATTTTTCCAACACATTTTTATTATTGATTGCTACTAATAATGCGAAACTACGGAACACAAAATTATTATCTGTTTTTATTACACAACGCTTACCAATATAATAACGACTATATGCTGGTTTCAAATGCGAACCAATAGAAGTTTCATCTAAACAAATAATTTTATCAATTGGATATTTGCTAACTTCTTTATAAAATCATTCATTTCATTTTCTTTATTTGTAGGTTTCTTGTATCTTTCTTTTGGAAAATGTTGATGTCTTGTTCTTTTTCTGGTTCTATTATTAGCACGAACAACTCTACCTAAATGTTGTCTTGTAATATCAAAATCTTTATATTTATTTTTCATTTCAAATAATAATTCGTCCATAGTAAGTTGTTCGTTTTTGTCTATCATATCTAACGCACTCTTCACTTGTTCCGTTTTAACTTTATAAGATATAGGTTTTCTATTACGACGAGTAAGATTTTTATTGTTTTGGTAATTATGAACCCACTCTTTTAGGGTAGTCTTTTTACAATTAAAAATTTTACAAACTTTATCCATACTTTCAGTATTATTCAAATAATACTGAACGGCAGAAGTTTTATAATCAATTCCCTTATGTTTCATATAATAAATTTAGAAAATAACACCATATTTTGTGCCGTTTTAAATGTGCGAGGGTGTATAATAGGACAATGCAGTGAATATACTTCTCATTTAAAATTATATTATAATATATATTAAACAAAAGATACATATTAGTATACTATGATATTGAGTCCATTCCAAAAAGAAGCAATCCAAGGTATTGAAGACGGAAAAAATGTTTTTATTACGGCACATACTGGATCAGGTAAAACTTTACCGGCTCAATATGCTATTGACTATTTTACCAAAAAGGGTAAAAAGGTGATTTATACGTCACCTATTAAAGCATTAAGTAATCAAAAATATTCTGATTTTGTAAAACAATATACAACATTAGAAATTGGTATTTTGACAGGAGACAACAAACATAATCCAGGTGGCGATTTGTTGATTATGACCACCGAGATTTTATATAACAAATTATTGCGAAAAGATACCATGTCGCATTTGGATTTTGAAATGGATTTTGAAAATGACCTAGGTTGTGTGATTTTTGATGAAGTGCATTATATTAATGATGAATCCCGTGGAACCATTTGGGAACAATCGATGATGTTGTTACCGAAACACGTACAAATGGTTATGTTATCGGCTACAATTGGCAACGTAGATTATATTTCTAAATGGTTGACAAACATCAAAGAAAAAGATGTCGTGGTTTGTGGCACAAATCAAAGGGTAGTTCCACTGGAATATTATCAATATTTTACAATTCCTGAGAAATCTATTTCACAATTGTCTAAAAAAGAAGACCAGCAACTTCTGTTAAAACATTATAATCATTTGTCTCCAATGAACGATACTTCCTTGAAAACAAATAAAAAATGTATGAGTATTGTAAAACATAGTCATATAAATCGTAAATATGTGGTGAATCAGTTGTGTAAAGTATTACGCGAAAAAGAAATGTTTCCAGCCTTGTTGTTTGTATTTTCACGAAAACAAGTGGAAGAGTTATCCAATGACATTACATTCCCTTTGTTTGAAGACAATGAAAAAGATTATAATATTGCACCTGTTTGTAAGCAACTTTTAGTGTCTAGAGTGCCTAATTGGAAAGAATATATTATTTTACCAGAATATGAACATTATGTCAAACTATTAGAAAAGGGAATTGGTCTTCATCATGCTGGTATGATTCCTATTTTTCGTGAAATGATGGAGATTTTGTATGAACAAAAATATATTAAAGTATTGGTTGCCACAGAAACATTTTCTATTGGTCTGAATATGCCTACTAAAACAGTATGTTTTACAAGTCTACATAAACACGATGGTCAACACTACCGAATGTTATATAATAATGAATTTAAACAAATGTGTGGTCGAGCTGGTCGACGAAATATTGATAAAATTGGGTATGTGGTTTTATTGACCAATTTATTTTCATCTATGGAACCATCCGAATACAAAGAATTGATGTCTACCAAAGAAACCAATATCAAATCAAAGTTTAAAATAAATTATGGATTGGTTTTACATAGTTCTATGACCAAAGACCAATGCGTAAACTATGTAAAAAAAAGTTTGATGTATATGGACATTCAAAGTGCAATTGAACGAAGCAATAAAACGATTCAGGATTTAAAACAACCTTGTGAGGATTATATGTTAATGATTCGTTGTCAAGAATACGAGGCATTGATTGCCCATTTTGATTTGGTAAGTCACAAAAAACAAAAAGAATTAAGAAAGAAAATGAAAGAATACGACGATATTATAGAATACAATAATCAACGTAAAGAAAATGAACAAAAAATAAGGGATGAAATAAGATACAAGAACTATGCCGAAACATACATTGACCAAAAATTAGATACTATATATCGTATCCTAGAAGACAATTGTTTCATGAAAAATCATATACTCACTGAAAAAGGTAAAATGGCGTGTATGATGAATGAAATTCATTTATTGTTGTTTTGTGATTTATATGATAAAACAAATGGTTTCAAAGACTATACTTCGTGTTCCTTGTTTTCGTTGTTTAGTTGTTTTTATGACTTAAAAGCCGAACCAGTAGATATGCCGAAAGATTCTAATATAGAATTCATAAAACAACGTATGCATTATTATGAAGACCAAGAAATGGGATTTATGGACCATAGTGAACTACAATATGCCATGTATGATTCTATCTATACATGGATGAGTAATTGTAATGATGAAACCAGTTGCTTACAATTTATTCGTGATTTTAAAGGCAAGTTTTTTCTTGGGGATTTTGTTAAATGTTGTTTGAAATTAATTCACATTAGCAATGAAATTACAAGTATTTGCGAATACGTTGAAAATTATGATTTGTTGGATAAAGTCAAGCAAGGTAAACAACAAATGATGAAGTTTATTATGAACAACCAATCTCTTTATTTATAACAAAACAATCAAGGTGGGTCCAAAAGAGGTAATGGATCAAACTATGATAAAAGTCCGAATGTATAGGGTCATAACAAAAACATCAAAATACATAACCATAATAAAATAATATTATAGAAAATATAAAACAAGGTATACCTAATGTGACAAGAAATCCATTCCAAAATGTATTACGTACATTATGATACAAATAAATCATAAATAACAAAATTTAGAATCGCTAATTGATCTATTATAAATGTCATTGTATTACGTTTACAATGAAATACTATGGATGTCAAAAAAAGTATTTTAAAACAAGTTGAATAATAATGTTTTTTATAGACAGTAAATAGCATTGAATTCAATAAAAAAAATAAACGAGCTATAAAAACACGGATTCATATTATTTATGTAATACTAATTTTAATTTCTTTTTTAGCAAAGCTTCGTCTTTAAACATAAATAGTTTGAAATAATGCTCGCTATATTCAGTCAAATCCTCATTACATGACATAGAAGAACAAATATCCAATTCCGGTAAAAATACATTGTAATGATAGGCGTGTTCATTTTTTGGTATTTTGTCAAAGACCATTCCTTGAAATACTTTGTGTTGTTCTTTTTCAAAGATAGAAATCAATTTACATTTGGATTGTAATTTGCGAATATGTTTGGTGGCTAGGTTGATAGAATCCAATTGCGAAATCCAACGATGATAAAAGTCTTCCGCCTTGGTAGAAAAACTATATAAACCTTCTTTATCGCAAATCAAATACATATTCAATAAATCTACCAATCGTCGAATCGGCGAAGTCGTTTGAGCATAATGGACATGTTCGTCAAACAGCTGATAATTGGACGACGATAGTTGAAATGTTTTAATGCGGTCTACAATACTATGAGGTGAAACATAAGAGACTTGTTTGTAAATACCGATTTGATGTTTTTTTAACAAAATAGCACATTGTTCGTTGTAATCTATCATTAATTTTGAAATTAGATCATATGAATTGTTTACTTGACAAATATGTTTCATATGCTTGTAATCTTTGTGTTCAAGTAATTTGTCTTGTTCAAAATAATAATTGCGTGAAATTCTAGCATTGCAAATAGACAAAGAGGAACGTTTAATTTGATGATCTACATATTCGATGTCCATGACGAGACAAACGCGGTTGGTTTTTTCGTTCAAACTACAAACACGTTCAGTCAATACATTGGGTAACATAGAACGTTTTTTATCTGGTAAATAAATGGTTGAAATCCGATTGGAAAACGAATCCCATAAATCATAATGGTCTAAAATAATGGGTACATTTGAAATATAAATACTAATGATATTATTATGAATCGAAATAGCATCGTCATAATTGATGCTTTTGGGTGAATCGATTGTAAAAATATGACCATTGCGAATAGGTAAAGAATCCAATTCATTGTGTGGTTGTTTCTTCATTTGAGAAATAGTACTTTTTGTAAAAGGTTGTATTGGATGATTTAACGACTTACAATAAAGCATATATTCATATATATTATTGACATCTTCTACATTACCAATCGTTTGTGTTAATGTACCATGTGGATGTTCTTTGTCCCAATGTTTGTATTGAAAGGTTACATATAAATATCGTAATGATTTATCAAACGATGGTCGTTTATCATACGTAACCAAAAAAAAAGGTAGTCGCTTGTCATCCGGTCTACATAAATATAATAATTTATTGTTTTCGCGTCCATATGTTTTGGTAATATCCAATACACCGGCAATATAGGTTTGATTCCGAATAGGTGAATATTGAATACTACATATATTATTTGTAAGGTAAAATTCATCTAAATGAAATAATTTAGATGAATCAAAGGATAAATCGACTGGTTCAAATGTTTCGCAACACCTTACCTTTTCATTTACAAAAAACCGATACATACTATATACTATTTTATATCTTTATATTATAATGTTAGACTTGTATAGAACTAATTTTATTGATATCTGGAATATATATATGACCTATCTTGTCAACGGAAATATTTTTAAAGACAATATATTTGTAAAGATTATATTGGTTTAGTGTCAATTCATGTGATAACTTAAAATAAATCAATTTGAGCGGTTATATCTTGTGTATTCGTATTTCCACTAAAATCCAAATATAGATGTATTCGGTCACCAGTATCACAACGAAATGAACTATTATAAAAGGTTGAATCTAACTGAGAATCGGTCAATGTAACTGAAAAAGAAGTATCTACGATCGAACTATTGAAAGGAGTTACTTTAATACTAAGCATTACTACAAAGCCTGTATCATTTATTACTTGTAGAACAAGACAACCCAGAAATAAGGGAAGGTTGTTGAACACGAAAATATGCGGGTAAATCTTCGTTATTAATTCCGTCGTTATCCGGAAAATTGCCACTAAATTTTTGAGTTCCAGGCCACAAATATCCTTTTTTATTGGAGTTCGTGTTACCTTTTAATCCATAATAAATAATGGTGGGGTAAACATAAGTAGAAAATCCTTTCCCACCGGCAGATTTACTTAACAAGTCTGTCCCCGGACCTATTTGAATACCAGAGTTAATCAAATAGGTTGGATCTAGTATATTCTCCGGTTTGGTTTGTAAAATATCTGAAGCATTGTATGAAGCATCAATAGGTAAAACTACGCCTATAGTAGAATTTCTTATTTCAATCGTACCTATGTTAGAACTATCGTCGGTTTCTACTCCTACATATGAACCATGTGAGTCATTCGAAGTGGGTTAATAAACATAAATATTAGAGTCCCTTATGGAGACACGATTTGTACCTGATACCAATATCCCGCGTTTTAATCCATTTCCATTTGAATATATATCAATCATAGAATTTTTTACACTATTTCTTGAAAATCCATTTAAATCCGTTATTCCTAAAAATTCAATTCCAAATACATTCGAACTTAACGTCATGGTTTTATTATTTACATAAATATAGGTTGTTCTTATTTTGGACGTTTGTGATGACGTTCCATCAAAAACAATACCTCTTAAAACTACATTATCATTGTTTCCGCTACAATTTAAATGTAAGGTTAATCCTTCTAAAAGACAATCTTCGCCCATATAAATGATTGTCGCAGATGTATCCACATGTCTTTCTATAATAGTGGTTTGCGAACTCAATTCATGTATAGAAATACCATCTGGTAATTGAATACTATTAGTTAATATGTAGGTACCGGGTAATATATAGATGGTTTGTCCATAAGAAACATTTTGCAGGGCACGTTCAATTGTTTTTGTATGGCGAACCGCTTACTGAAGCGGTTTCATCGTTTCCGTAAACAGCATCCACCATAGCTATATTACCTTGGTATAGGGGTGGTCCTTGTATTCCTTGTGGTCCAGGACATCCTTTCAATAAAGTTCGTGCCTTTCGAATTTGTATCCAATCCGACATATATATTTACTTATCATAATTAATAATGAGTAATACATATACTATGTTTATAAGTCCATACAACGGATAGGCCGATTTCATCATATTTATTGTATTCATTCCGTAATAGGGTTTATTTTTATATTTGAACAAATAAAACATTACACTGAACATATACATAATAAGGGTAGTTTCACAAATGAGTCTCCATCCACTTAAACTATCTAAATGAACCAAATCATAACTCCAGACACCTCTTAAATAGTAGTTGATAAGAATACATAAAATAGAGGTTATGATAAAAATAAAACAATTGGTGGTTTCATGAAATTCATATTTATCTATATACATAAACTCACAAAACACTAAAAATATAATCATAAAATGTGAAAAAAAATTATAAAAAGACAACTGATGTATTTTCAACTTTTGTCTCGGATATAAAAAATAAAAATACAAAACACTTATAGTTAGGGCAAGCGGACCTATCATTTTGAAAAATTTAACCGATTTGTAATTGAACAAAGCCATAGAAAAATAACTAAATAAAAAAAATAGGGTATGGTGCGTGATTTGTGAAAAATACCAACATAACTTATCCATAAAACTATTATCATGTATAGATTTTCCTTTGTAAGTTCCGGGATTTGGAAAAAAATCTGAGCCATTTTGATTCAAATGAAATGTACTAACTAAACTAAGAACAATGGTAATAAATAAAAAAATAGTAGTAATGATATAAAACGGAGTCCGTTCGTTCATAGTGAAAGACTATAAATTATATATAGTGTTTTAACTTAAAACACGGTTGATTTAAAATCGTTGAATATTGTATTTTTTCAATATTCGTTTCTTCTTTGGCTACAACATATAACAACCAATAATTGGGTAAAAATAATACATCGTCTTTACTTAATACAACTGAAATAAAAGATGAATTACCCTTGATTTGTTGGACCACTTTTTTGTTATGTTCAAAGTTATGGTCTTTATGTTTGAACATTGATTTGTATTTTGGATGAATACAAATAAACCGCGGATTTCCTTTGACAACCTTATAGAAATTTCTACATTCTAAATTACGATGTAATTTGATGTATTTTTTGAAATGAATGCTTTTTTGTTTCGGAAAATATTTTACACTAGGTTCAAACACTTCATAATGGTCTAAAGCCCACCTAAAATAAAATGGTATTTTATTCATAACTTCGTGATGTACAATATCCTTCGTCACTGGGTCATTTAATCGATATATGGTATTTTGTTTCGTGATTGTAAAATGGATGATAATATGCAAATAAGTAAATACTAACCATACTACCAAACAAAGTTTGATTAACATATACTTTATTCATATAAGTATTTATATCATTTTATAGCGATGTATAAAATAATATATTTATTCGTTTTCATTTGTTTTCAATAATTCTGTTACTCTTGAATTCATGGATTCTACTTTCATATTAGTTTCCATACAAAAAGTTTGCATTTTTACAAAGTTGGTTTTCATTTCAGTCATTTCTGACAATAAATCGTTGTATTTTTCTTTGTAAAATTGTACGTCTTCACTTGTGGTATGTTTTTCTTGGAGAGTTTCAATATTTTTTGACAAAAGTGTTAATTGTTTATCATGTGTTTGTAATATTTGTAATGGGTTAATGGATGCTTTGGGTATATCTGGTTTTGGAATGGATGTATTGACGGATGTATTGACGGATGTATTGACGGATGTATTGACGGATGTATTTCCTCCACCAGCACGTCGTCTTCGGGCAGCAGCTAAAGCGGCAGTACCACTCATATACAAGAATAATTTATAATAGAATTAATTTATTTACGCATTTTTAAGGATACTGAGTCATGTGACTTATAATTTGTAATGTCAAAATCATTTATACCATAATCTGAAATGTTATCATAATGATTATTGATAGTTACTTTAGAAAATTCATAAGGTTCTTTTTCAACTTGTACTAATAAAGCATCTAAATGATCGTCATATACATGGGCATTTCCAATATGATAAATAAATTCACTTGCTTCTAAATGACAATGGTGTGCGATCAAATGAGTCAACGCACTATAAGATAATATGTTGAAAGGGACGCCTAAACCTAAATCACCACTTCGTTGATATAGTGAACAAGAAAGTTTATTTTCTACTACATGAAATTGCATTAAAATATGACATGGGGGTAATGACATTTTATCTAATTGACAAGGATTCCACGAAGACACCACTAATCTACGTGAATATCTTTTTTCAGGGTCGTTCAAACTATCAATGATATACTGTATTTGGTCTATCCCCTGATTAGTATAATCACTTTCACAATCTACATAAGGAGCATTAAAGTGTCTCCATTGATGTCCATAGATGGGTCCTAAATCGTTGGAGGTTTCGGCGTGTGGATCCCAAATATGAACATTTTGTCGGTTCAATACATCATTATTAGTAGATCCTGACAAAAACCAAAAGAGTTCCTTGAGACAAGTTTTTAGTGCTACTTTTTTAGTAGTTAATATAGGTAAGGTATTATTTTCTAAACTAAAAGACATACAAGCACCGTGTTTAGAATAAGTGAACCCATTACGCCCTTCTATTTTATGTCCGGACAAACATATTTCCTTCACTATGGCTAAATATTGTTTTTCTTGGTGATCATACGTTTTATTCATTATGGTAGAAAGCATTATAATTATACTATCTTTATTTTTAATTTCTTTTTATAAAGTAAGATGGAAAGTTATCAAGAAGAATATTTTGAACCAGAACGAAAAAATATGATAGGTGGAAATAACGAATCATTTTTTAGTTATATGTTTTCGTTGTCTCAAAAAGATAAAATGGAAATGATGAATATCGTCCAATACATAGGATTGGCGTTCATTCCTATTGTTCTTTTAGTTTATTGGATGAAACTTTATTTACCATCGTTTGATCCTTATAAAGGTAATATAGAAATATTGGTAGAAGTTCTAATACAATTAGTAGTATTAATTATCTTTTTTTGGTTTGTTCATCGTTTTATTATGTTCATACCTACATACAGTAAAGAAAATTATACTACTATGAATGTATTTCATTTTATAATCCCTTTCTTATTTGTTTTATTTACTCTAGAGACAAATGTCAGCAAAAAAGTAAATCTACTTCTTAAGAGAGCTATGATTTATTTAGGGTTAGAAAAGGAACATATGCAAGAACTGAACACAGAAGAAGAAGAAATATATACACCACCTAGTATACCCCTTCCTAATCCTGAACCTATGAATCAACCTCATCCACAAAATACTAAGGAAGAAACTACTGGCAAAATGTACAGAAGAAATGAACCTATGCTAGACCAAGGGCCTATGGCCGCAAATGAAGCACTTGGATTATCTGCGTTTTAACTTAAAATAATGACTAGATAAATTATATGAACGATGAATTACAACATATGCTCAATGAAATGGATGAAAAAAAAATAACCTATTTAAATTCATCGATTATAAAAGACGCCAAAAACAATATATTACAAAAAATGGGATTTGAACGTAATGAGTTGAAACATTACCACAAAGTATTAAAAAACTATAGATTCGTGGATGAATTGGATGAATTGTCATTGGGTCACCATATTAGATGGTTTCATTTGACTAAACTAAAAAATATGAAATTATATAATGGCGCCATACTTACAAATATAGAATATACAAACAACCAAGTATATTTATCATGTAAAAGTTATAAAAATAAGGTATTTACTATAAAAATGGATGAAATTATTTTATTTCAAAAGTTCTACGAACAAGAATTATTGATGATACGCATCTTAGATTATATACAAGACAAATAACTATTCGGCGATATCATTCGTGTAGAACGAACGCTTTTTATAACAAATCGTTTGGTATTCGTAAATAAGTATTTATGTTTACTAAAACAAAACGGAAAAAATATCATATTATTTTTGTTGTAAAATTGACAAATATATTTATTCAAAATGACGTTCGTTTTTCGTTTTATTTTGTATAGATTGTTTGGTATTTCTTTATTGTAATATTTTAATATATGTATACAATCTCGAATGGATAAATTTTTGGTCATTTTTATTATAATTATAGATAATAAAAATATGAATAAACATATTATTTTTGACTTGGATGAAACCATTGGTTATTTTCAACAATTTATTTATATAGTCAATATTGTAGAAAAATATAATAGTATAGATTACAATGACTATTTTGAATTATTTGAAGAATATTTTAGACCTCATATCTTTCAATTGTTTGAACGGTTAATTAGTAAAAAAAAAAAAAATCATATCAAATATGTAATATTATATACTAATAATAATAATCATCCATTTGTGGAAAAAGTAATTCAATATATTCACAAAAAACTAAGAACATCTTTATTTGATTATATTATTACACCTGAAACGAATCGAATACACAAAAAAAAATCTTATCAAGACTTAACCTATTGTATACCAAGTATTATAGACGACGCTTTATGTTTTATAGACGACAAAATACATATTTGTATGAAAGAAAATCCTAATGTGTCCTATATAAAATGTGAAAAATACGTTATAGAATTATCTATCCAAGAAATACTAAAACGACTTCGTCACCCTAATGGTGACGAAATATATCCTATTTTGAAAAAATACAAATATTCAAGAAAAATACTTCCGACCAATGTTCATACATATTCCACTAAGAAAATGTTTCAGACTATAGAAATATTCATATACAATATTCCTATTATGTAAGGTTCTCGCACTAGGATCATAACAATATACAAAACTAGGCATCCAATAATATGGGATTAAATGTTGACAATTTGGATAAAACGATTGGTAGGTGTCTAAGTAATAACTTTGTTCTTGGGTTAATGGGTATGTAGACTTATAATCTTTCATTTGTTCTTGAATGATTTTATACCATGAGTTGCTTGAACTACTAACACCATCGCTGAATGCCTCTTTTTCTCGCCATAAAACACAAGAAGGTAATAACTCAGGTTCATATGTTTGTATTGTTTTACGAAAGAATTCCTTTTCTGTTAATGTTTTACGGAATTGTACTGGAATAGACAAATAAAATTTGGTAAAATCCTTGTCTAAATAAGGTGTACGAGGTTCAAGTCCGTGACTAGAAATAGATCGGTCACTACGTAATACGTCAAAATAATGAATATGTTCAAGTAACCTAAAGCATTCTTCTTGAAATTCGTCAGTAGTATTACAATGATTAAAGTACAAATAACCTCCCATTAATTCGTCGGCTCCATCACCATTCAATACCACTTTAAAGTCTGTATTTTCTTTTATATATTTACCAATTAACCAATTACCGACACTGGCTCTTACGGTTGTGGTGTCATAACTTTCAATATCCTTGATGACATTTGGAATGGATTGAATAAATTCATGTTGAGAATAAAGAACTTCATGATGAACGCTACCAATATGTTTGGCTACTATAGAAGCATAGTGTACATCTTCGGATTTTTCCATACCAATGCTAAACGTATGAAAAGATTGATTTTTGCTCTTATAATATCTGGCCGCAATCGCACATACCAAACTACTATCTAATCCACCCGATAATAACCCACAAATAGGACGCTCGCTATTCATAATGCGTTTTAATACGGCGTTCTCAAATAAATTATAACTTTGTTTCCTATATTCTTCGAGAGAATATTTTAATTGATACGTATCTCGAATATTATAATAATGATGTGTGCAATATTTTTCAAATGTTGACCCATTGTGTCTATATAGACTATATGTTCCGGGTTTTACTTGAGTTATCGTATATGAATCTAACATCATACTTTCTAATACACTTGAAAAGATATAACCTTTTGATGTATTATTTTCATAAAGTGGACGAACTCCGTAAGGGTCGCGAACAACCACCACTTCTTTTTTCAAAGAATCATATAAAATAAATGAAAACTCGCCATCTAATAAATGAAACGCATTTGTACCAAATTGTTCATAAAGATGTAGAATAACTTCACAATCACTTTGTGTCTTTAGATTATAAGATTTTGACAATTGTTTATAATTGTATATTTCTCCATTACAAATCAGTGTTAAATGTTTGTATTCAATCGGTTGATTCGATTCGTCATTTAGTCCATTGATAGCCAATCGATGAAACGCAAAATATACTTTATTATCTATTTTTTTAAATGTAGTTGTTTCTGGACCACGTTTTGAACCTGCATTATAATCTATTTGTCCTTCTTCAATTGTATCATTCAAATAAGCAAAAATACCGCACATAATAAATAAATAATGAATATTTATTTATATATTTATATAATAATGATTAATGACCGAAATATACCTGACAAACCATTGAAACCTAATTTTGATGTTCGACCACAACCAACAAAATATACTGATTTTCAAGTATTTGAACCAAAAGTATCGTCCAAGGTTCCTTTATTAAAATATCCTAAATCTGGATTTAACCCAGGATATCGCGGACCAACCGAGGAAGGTTTAGAAAAAGTAGATCTAGAAAGTTATTTAAGAAATCAATATATGGCGCTTCAACGTAATTCTCAAGCTCAATATGTCCCAAACATAAATAGTGATTTATATAACCATCCTATGAATTATGAAAAGCAATATTCATCCTTTAGTTCATCACATACTCGTCTTTGTAAAACATTAGACCCCAATATATTTCATAATTCAACTCGTTATTATTTGAAAAAGGAATAACCTTTTGTATTGTATGTATCATGATTATTTTTCACGTAAACATAAACCTATGAAAAAAGAATACAATTTTATAGAACACAGAGACATTATTCTAGATATAGTTCAAAATATGATGAAAGAAGATGCTGAACATCTATACCCATATTATTCTTTTTATAAAGAAATCTTTACAGAGTTTACAGGTCAACTTCTTTCTATAGAAGGTCAACTTCACGAAAAAGAACATGTACCAATAGATGTATCATGTGAGTTTATTCAAGAATACAAAAAGATAATGCTAAGTAAAGAAAAAACTATTTTGGACTTATTAAAAAATAAAAATATAATATATGAAAAAGAGGACGTTTAAATTGTTGAAATGTCATCCAAAATATAAAAAATATGATTTATGTTTGAATGAAGATATAGTAATGAATATGAGAGACAAATGGAATCAAAAAAATCCTCATAAAACAATCAAAACCCAAAAAAAAAAAAAAATTATAAATACACTTCGTCATTATTTATCCGTTTGTAGTCATCAAAAATGTTTGATAGACAATACACTTGATATGAAAATGAATTTATTTGCGCCAATTAGTCCTCCGTCATGGAATAGTAATAAATCTGAATGGTTAAGTAATGTAGATATAGCTAATGTGATGAAACAATATGAGGAAACCTATCCTCAGTTTAGATTTTTAGGCCCAACACCGATTGACTTTGATGAAAAATATGGTTCCAGATGTATATGGCCTGATATTTGTCATTTAAGTATAAAAGAACAAATGAGACAACAAAAAAAAAATATAGGAATAATTTTTAATTTAGATACACACGATAAAAGTGGTTCTCATTGGGTATGTATGTTTATTAATTTAGATCATAAATACATATTATATTTAGACTCTAATGGGTTACAAATGCCAAATCAAATTTATAAATTAACCCAACGTATTGTTAGAGAATGTCAAGAATTGAATATAGATATGAAAGTATATACAAATAAAATGAGGCATCAATATGAAGATGGAGAATGTGGTATGTATTGTTTATATACAATTGTACAATTACTAGAACAAAAACATAAAGTAAACTATTTTTTGACTCATCGAATCAGTGATCATAAAATGAATATGTATCGAAATATATTTTATAATAAAATGATATAATGGTATAAACTATGACCTATTATAATGGAATATAAAGCACAAGTATGGAATGAATGTTTAAAGCAAAATGTATTTGATCAATGCAGAGAAGATGAACTTCCAAGAATACAAGAACTTTTTGAAAAAACAATAGAAGAAACGAAAGATATCAATGAGATTATTTCTATTTTACGAGTAAAAATAAAGGAAGTAGCTTATAAAGACTTAATACCAAGCGAAAAAAGACCTATTATAGATTTTAGTGATAATGTAGAAGAAGAACCTTTAAAAGACATAGATAAGCTTATTGCTGAAAAACAAAAAGAACGACAAAATGAAGAACCTATGGCAACTATAAAAAAAGAACCCGTTATATATTCAAATGACGGACCTGTCATCTCTACTCCTCAAACGAATCCACCTCCTCAAACGAATCCATCTACTCCTCAAACGGATCAACCTATTATGTCGTCTGAATTATTGGAACTCAAACAAATGGTGTATCAACAAAATTTAATATTAGAAAAAATATTGGAATCTCAAATTAGAATATTAAAACAAAAAAAATAATGTATATTTATAATATGAAAAATAAGATAAAAACATTATTAATTATAGTATTTATATGTTTCTTAGTATTACCATTGATTGAATATTTTACAAAAGAAGGATTTACTGAAACGTCGCCGTTTGGTCAATGGGAATTAGTTTTAAGACAAAGTTATAATGACCAATATAACGAAAGTCCATTTAAAGGAAATACTAGTATAAATATAAATGCTTTATATGATTCTAATGGAAAAATAAATGAACCCAATTATTATAATAGTAGTTTGTACTCTAACTATGACTTCAGTTCAAAACGTATTTTGAAGATAAATTATTATGATACTTATGAATCTACTACTCCATTAGGTACGATTACATGGTCTCAAGACAATGAAAATACGCCAACTAATGTGGTTGCCTCCAATAGTTCAGATGACGGTTTTTCTGGAATAGTTCTTTCTTCGGATGAAAATTCTTTTTTTCATGGTGTAGGAAATGAAGACAAATATATTTTAGGAGCTTCGCAATCTTATTTAGACACTATAACCGATATATCTTATATTCCAGGGTTTACAACTCAAGGGGTTGAAAAAGTAGAATTATTTTTATGGAATCCAAGACCCAATAATAAAAATACATTCAATGGTAATTATAAAGACATAGTGATTTCAAAAGTAGATATGAACGATACCGATAACAATGGATTTTGGAATAAAAGCGAAGATATTAGTGGATTGCTTGACGAAACCACAAATCGGTATTCTTATTGTTTTGGTAAATTAAAATGTCACGATAATACCTATACACCTATTGAAAATTCAAATGGTCACTTTAAACCTTATTGCGATTCTGATTCTAGTTTGAACCCAGTATATTGTGAAGGGTCCGCATTATATAACACCAATAATTCGTCTTTAAATTCGGTATCCATTGGAAACTTATCTTATGATATGATGGGTAAATACGCAAGCGGCATATCAGGCGAAGAGTATTTTAATCTTTTTAGAGGACTCACAACTCCTTACAAGACTGATTATATTGACCCAGAAATAAGTGGAAATAATGTCATCGCATATGATGAGAGTACTTCATCGTTCGTAAAAACTAATATATGTAATTATTTAGACAATTCAAATTTAATCAATGGAACCAATATTAGTAAAGAATGTGAAGAAACTAGATATAGTGGAATAATTGACGAGGCTTCTGAAATAAGTGAAGATGATAGTGGAGTAGGAAATAAATGTATAGCGAATTATGGAGACACTATAAATTCAAAATACAAAAATTATGTTTGCAATGAAAATGAGCGATGTGTTGGGTATGAGTGTGGAGTTCAATTTGGTCAATGTAGCCCAGCATTATTATAAATGATTAATATAATGAAAAAAACTATTTTTTTATTATGTATTTTTTTATTAGTACTATACGTATGGTCTATAAAAGAACACTTTGAATTGTTGCCTTTAGAAAATGAAAGTCCGAATAATTCTTCTTTACCAGTAAAGTTACCTAAAGATATAGATCGTGTAAAATGTAAAGAATCGGATTCTCATCAGTATTGCTACAATGGAAAAATTAGACAAAAAGATATATTTGGAAATTACATAGAATCTGAAACATATGTATCATATCCACATGGTAATACATATGACCTTATAGATACACAAAAGGTATATTTAAACGATTTCACTGAAAATGAATTATTGAAAGGGTCTAGTAAAACACGAGATGTATATTTTGATCCTTATACTATATGTAATAAAAATTACCCATGGCACTTAAAATTACCGATTGAAAAAACAAAGAGATCTGTTTGTACATCTACAAAAGACAAAGAACAATATAACAAATGTATTGAAAATGAGACTCCTTGTAAAGATAAAGATATAGACTTACAACCTACTGAAATATACAATGAATATAATTGTTCAGACCATTCAAAAGTGGTAAAATCATTAGAAGGTACAAATGCTAGGATTTCTACTCCAGGTAGTTCTTATAATGGAAATTTTAATATAATCGTCATAAGAAGTCCTACCAAAAATGACTGGATAAATTTACGCGAAATGCAATTATGGATAAACAACGAAAATGTTTTACCTAAACATATTTCAACATCTATGCAAAGTGGAAGTCTTACTAATATACATACCGAATTTATAGATTGGTCTAGTAAAAGACTATTACCATCTTATAGAAATGGCTCCATATGGAAGGCTAGTAATATAGCAAACCGAGATATTCCAAACAACCTCAATGTTCATTCAGGAAATACTTCATCGTCATTATATATACCCTTATCTAATGTATTCAATCTACAAATGATACAAAGTTTGGTCTTATACAATAGAGTTGATTGTTGTACCGATCGTATAAATGGCTTTCAAATAGAGTTTTATTTTGTAGATTTAAAGTCTCCCATATTTACAATAGGAGTGAATACTACACAAGCCATATATCGGTGGGATTTTCCATCTATAAATACATATAGTCTTGGATTCTCAAACGAAGATAGCGTAAATCAGATACATAGTACTAATCCTATTCCAATAAATAACCCTTATTCCGGTAAGCCCCAAGTAGTATCGAAGTCTATCGAAATTGGTACCTATCACGATACTTGGAGACGAGGTCTAAATGTATATAAAGGACGGACAAACTCAAGTGGTCAGTCTTATAATATAGAAACGTGTGCAAAAGAATGTAATAACTATAATTATTTTGCTTTACAAGATGGTTTGCGTGGTAATCCACAATGTTTTTGTGGAAATTCTTTAGAAAACGCGACACAATATGGACCAAAAGTATGCGACAAAAATAGTGGAGGTCCTTGGTGCAATTCTATACATAAAAACGTATGTTCTTTTATTAGTGATACGACCATAGAAACATCTACACTTTGTACAATTCACAATGGTCAAATGATTTATGATGAGAATAAAGTAAGTGACCTATGTAAAGAAAAAAGTTGTTTAACCGAACAATATTTAGATATATCACAATGTTATTCGAATGAGTCCGAAGCAAGTTATCAACACGATAATTATTATTATAATGTAAACAATAAAACCAATTATCCATTTGAAGTGGAACCCAAAAATCCAAATGATTATATTATAACCAACAATCATTTGGTAAATAAAGTAAAAATAAAAAGTCCTAAAATAGATTATTCGGTATCTTTATGTAGTCCAGAAAAACCATTATACGCAAATAATAGTTGCCACACATTAGAAGACAATGTGGTAGATATCTCGTGTAATAAAGACTATCCTTATGTTTGGAATGGTTTGTGTGTAAATTATGATACTTATATGAAAAATATGAATTCTAGTTGTACTAAAGAAAAACCTTATAAATATAATAACAACTGTTATGATACGATTGAATACGCTGAATCTACCGAATTTATATTAGATTATTCACAAAACGATGTATGCTTTTTAAAGGACAACCCAATAGGTATATCGTGTGAAGATTTATATGGTGTGAGTGATTTAGATACAAATATGTTATATAATCCTATTACCAATAATTTTATTGGTCAACTAAACCATGGAGATTATAAAACAAACGATTGTTCAGGAATGCTTACACAATGTATGAATAAATTTCCATATGAAAAAAATGACCAAGGTGAATATGTAATGCCTATGACCAATGACTATACGATACAAAAAGACAACATACCAGAGTATCCGACACCACTACCCTACAAAGAGCCACCTATATCAAAATATATCAAACCATATAATAGCAATCTACAATCTAATCTATGGATACAATGTAAACATGATTATAGTAAAATTCCACAAGAAAATATGTGTCCAAAAGAATTGCCCATTTGCGAGGGTTCGGTAAAAGATACCCAATTAGGAGTATGCAAAGATAGTTTAGACTCTACCACCGATACATTAACTTCGTATAATGTAAACCAATTGAGTTGTAAACATGATTACGGAACTATACCCAAACCAGATATGTGTCCATATAATTTACCCTATTGTGAAGATAGTGTATGTAAAGAAAGTAGTTTATTTTATAATCGTTAATTCTTGTTCATTTTGTAGGGTTTACCATTATAAATCATTTGTTTATTGATTACATTATAACTAATCAGTTTTTTATCTTTTTGTATATAAGCTTCCTGAGGTTTTGTCTCGTTGTACAAAATTGGAATTTTTTTACCGTCTACCTCGATAAAATAATTCATAAACTCTTTATTTCGTTTTTGTTTTTGTTGCGGTTCCTTTTTGTAATCCAATTCATAGACTCTATTTCGTTTTTCTTTGTTTGGAAATTTAAAACATTTATTGGGAGATACACAATCAATCGCACTTTCTTTTAAAGTATTCAAAAAAGATTCTGACAACATATGTTTTTCATTCATAATTTTATACAGAAATTCGTCGGTAGATATCATTTTATTATCATCTTTTAACTCGCTTATGTATATATGTACTTGGACGTCTTGTTCTTCTTTTGGTAATCGACTATGACTACAAATTCTCCTTGCCCTACCAATCACTTGTTCTATTCGAACATAATGCCAATAAGGTTCGGTAATATGAACCATTCGAGTATTTTGTAAATCAATCCCTTCGGCACCAGATGCTGTAATCATCAATAAATTAATTATGTCTCCACGTATATTATCTAATTCATCTAAATTATACAATGTTTTCAAATCATCAATCATATAAGAAGGCAATTTATTAAAATCACTATTGTAAATGTTACGAATATATTCTTTGACTTCTTTTTCTTCTGTCCCTGTATATAAAGTAAATACATGTAGTTTATTGTAGGTATAACCTGGAAGTCCATGAAGTTCAATTTTAAACCGATTACCTACCTTTTTTATTTCTAATTGTTTGAAACCTTGATATTTCAACATCAAAGACATCATTTCTATACCTTCAATTCGTCGGAAACCACTATAAAGTAGTTGACATTTATTCAAATTATTCAAAATATTATCTAGTATTTTATGAAATTTTGGACTATATTTTTGTAATCCACCTTCTACATCGGTTTGTTCAAAAATAGCTACTTTATTGAGTTCATTATAAAAATAATTTTGACGATTCGACACAATCTGTGAAATGAACCGTTTTATATTAGTATCGTAAGTGGTATCTTCTACAATAAGGTCTCCGTCTTCTTCGATTCCGTGTGCGTCTTGAATACGTTCTTCCTTATTTGCATAATCGAAATCTTTTTCAGTTTTTATACTCATAGTAGGGAAAGGTCGTGGTATTTTTTCATCAAATACAAAATTACATGCTGCGCGAGTAAATACTTTATAACTACCTTCGCTTTTTGCGTCGCTTTTTTTAGTAGACTCCTTTTGTTTGTAAATATCATATTGTTTTTTCTGATGCGAACTCATAGGTATATTTTCTACCACAATATCCAATAATCGAGGCATAAGAGATGTTTTGTCTCCCAAATAAGAAATTAATCCGGCAATACGGGTTTGAAAAAATTCTTTGTTATGGATAAGTTTGATAGATCCTTCATGTTTTACAAATAAATTATTAAAATCTTTTTCGGTTTCAGGCATTTTTTTATACTTGTTAGTAGATAGTTCACCTGTCACATTATTCAGTAACGTTTTTATTTTTGTTTCAAACGCTTTATCGCTATTAGCTTCTCTGTAAGAAGCCGATTGTTCGTATTCTATTTCACCACTTGGTGTAGTTATAAATCCATATGGATTTCTACTGATATGAATCGCATTTAATTTATAGTCTACTACATTATATTTTTCTATAGGTTCCAATTGTTTTCTTAATTGATCCTTGTCATATTTTCCATTGAGCTTGAATTCGTATTGCGTCGTATATCCTGATATTAAATTAATCATAACGCCTAATTCGGCCGGAGAATTTATATAAGGCGTACCTGACAACAAGACAATTTTACAATTTTGAGCGTCCATTAAATGTTCATACATATCTCTAGACACGGATGGTTTGTCCACCGATAATTTGTTATATATTTTTCCAATAAAGTTATGCGCTTCGTCTATAATCACTACACTATTATGAAATGGATTTTTATTTTGTTTGATGGTTTCCCATTTTTTCTTATTGACTCCATTATAATTGATGAAACGATATTTTACACTTATCAATAAACGAATGAGTTGATTTACTTGTGATTTATCTTCTTGTCTCAAATCACTATAAGAAGTACCACCTTCATGTATTAACCAAACACATTTGTGTTGTTCAATGTATTTAACTAATTCTTCTTTATCTTTGTCTAAATGTAAATAGTCTTTAAACAACTGAATTACGCTATCATAATTTTCATTCACAACCAATTTTGTCCATTTATTTTTTGTTTTGAAAATTTTATCACCACAAAATTGTAACTGGGTGCGATAGTTCTGCTGCAATGAGGCCGGTGTCATAATATATATTTTTTTATCGTTTTTCATACCTTCTAAAATAGAAATGGAACTACATGTTTTACCTGAACCTAAACCATGATACAATAATAATCCTCTATAAGGGGTATAACTATTTAAATATGTTTGAACTATTTTTTGATGTCTCAACATAACAAATTCAGACGATGATTTGTCGCAACTTCCATTATCTTGTTCCGTTTCTTTATATAAATCATCTAATAATTCATGTATTGTATCATAAAATCCATATTGGTCGTTCAAGTAAAACTTTTTCATATTTATTTGTATGGTGTTTGGAGTATATAACGGAAAATCTTTTAATAATTCATTATCTACGTCTGTAAATGGAACTAAGTGCGTTTTGGTTTCAGGTTTAGGTTTAGACTTTTCGGGTACCTTCTTTTCCTTGATTTGTTCAGATTCCAATACGATTTGTTGGTCTATTTTCTCTGGGAGTTCGGCATAAAATGAAATTTTTTCATCTAAATGAATATTCAACTGATTATTCAAAACACGAATAAATGTGTTCAACTTAACCATATCTTTTTGTTTATAAAACAATTGATTTGTAATTTGTTTTAGTGAAGAATCCGATGCTCCCTGATATTGAATGATTTCGTCCTTGGTCAAATCGCTATATATTTCTGCGTCCGACAATGGACTTAATACATCAAAATGAGTTCCTACTGTATAACCTGTATTGTATAAAAATATGTTATTGGTACATTGGTCTAAACTGATACCCTTATCTATATTAGAGACAACCGTAAACCGAAACTTTGGTAAAGGTTCAAAAACACCAATACATACATCATTCGCTTCACCAAATAAAGTAATGTCAGTGTCTACTAACCATTCTTTGTCTTGTTGGATTGTTGTTACTCTTTCTTCATAACGTTTTATTGTGTTTTGGTTAGTTAATAATTTTTTTTGTTCGGCATATATTTGAGACATATGTGTTCTAAACATTTTTTTAGCAGTTTCATCATAATATAGTTCACCCTTTACATTATAAAGGTCTTCAAAATCATCATAAGTATTCAAAGAACTATGATATTTCAAATTATATATAATAGCATATACTCCACAATTACCATCTCCAACGATTTTGATATGTTCAAAATAATCGTTTAAGTTATCTGCATTTATTTTTGGATTTATGTATTTCATATTTAATATATATTACTATTTTTAATTAGTTCATTTACACAATTAATCACGTGTTTTTTTTCCGTATTATAATGTCTAATTTTGGATAAACATTCTTCATAATTACACCATTTCATATTACCAATTTCACTTTTTTGGTATTTAGCATTATATAATGTATCTTTATAATTCATATATCCAATATAATATTTGTGTTTATAGGATTTTAAATTAGAACCGGTAAATACTTCTTCAAAAGGAACTATGTTATGGATAAAAGATAAATTAAAAATAGGATAGCCAGTTTCTTCACGAAATTCTCTTAAAGCACAATCTATATCCTTTTCTCTGTAGTTTCTACGACCCTTTGGAAATCCCCATTCTGGCAAAGACCAATATGGATTTTCTAACAAATGACGTTTGTGTTTCAATACAAATAACATTTTTTCTTTGTGTTTTATATCGTAAGGTTCATTTTTTTTATTCCATAATTTATCCCATAATTCGTCATAAGATAAATTCAATATTTGGGATATTTCATAGTCGGTCATTTCTTGGATTATATTTTTTAAATGAAAATCGTTATATTCGTTGTATTTTCCTCTTAAAAAATCCACATATCCTAAGGTATCTTTTCGCTGTATCATCAAATATTCTACTACATCATTATTGTAACGATAACATATGATACCTAAACTTGTAATAGGGCGTTTACAATTATAAAATAAATGTCCATAATTTTCACAATTATTACATAGGGGTTTACCTATCATAAATCTATTTATATTATATATTTATATGATTCGCATAAATATAGATATAGTATTTCAATACATCTATTTTATTACTCGTTCCTATGTTCCTAGTATTGCTCATAAGAAAAAAATCAAACAATTGTTTGAATCATTGCCCTTTTTTTTACCCAAACACCAGTCCTTATTCTTTCAAATAATAAAGGAAAATTCTATTATAAATTATTATGATACAAATTCACAAATGGTAAACTATGGATATATGATTTATAAATTATATCATATAAAACAACAAATGAGTTATTTAGATCAAGAAGATTACGTCAAACATTACGATGATATATTATTTGTCTCTCAAGAAGAAAAAACTCTGGACATGAAAAAGAAATGGACTGTGGTTTTGTTTATAATCATTGTATTAATTTGTATTTACTTTATATATGCAACTTAAATTATGGATAATTATAGTTACTGGACTTTTGATTTATGATACTTATCACGAACATTACTATTTTCATTTATTCAAAACTTACAAAAAATATTATAAAATGTTCGGAATAGCCTTATTTGGTTTAGGGTTATATATCATGTCTTCAAATGGAAAACATATGGGATCTGTTTCTATTTTCAATAACTTTATCAAAGTATTACCAATTGACAAAGAGTCTAAACAACTTATCACTCCATTCTTACCAAAACAAAGTGCCATAGAAAAAATAGAAACGTCTGGAGGGACCAAATCGAAACGAAGTGTAAGTGAAACAAAAAAAAAATACGTGGCCTCTATGCAAAACTGGAAATGCGGCGAATGTCAAAAACAATTACCTGCTTGGTTTGAAGTAGACCATACAATAAGACTTGAACATGGTGGAACAAATGAAATCAGTAATTTAGTGGCATTATGTAGAGATTGTCACGGTAAAAAAACTGCTATGGAAAATATGTTATAATATATATAATGATAGAGTTGAATCAAAATAAAAAGATGATACTTACATCCATATTTGTATTATTGGGTTACGCCTTTTTTATTTTAAATCCTTACCAAATTTTAGATTATATATATTTACCCTTTATCCTATTATTTACTATGTCAGCTGTATTTTTATTTATCTCTATTGGTCATATAATAAATCCAATGGAGTTTTCCTATAAAGTATTACAATATATATCTATATTTTTAGGTTTTGCTATATTATATTTTATCTTAAAGTATATATTGTTGTATACAATAAATATATCATTTGGGGCAGTATTTTTATTTTATCTCGTTGTTATGGCTATAGTATATAATATATTTTTCGGTAATACCACTATTGATTTTGGTAAGGGGGATGATTTATTTCAAGTCATTAAATATTTCATTTTTTATATACCATGTATTTTGATTTTAGTGGTCAATTATTTTATAGATGATGCCAAACAAACGAATAAAACCACATATGTGTTGGGATTCATGTTGATGCTATTGATTATACTTTTTTTTATAATACCAATGATAAATCAATATTTATATATTCACGATGGGTTATTACTGATACATAACAAAGAATCTTTGAATAAAAGCATTTTAACTCTTACGCTCAAAGAATTAAAAGAAAACATAAACAATGGACCATTGTATAAAGAAGAATTTCGTTCGTTAAGTGAAGTCAATCTACCCAAGTGGAATGTGACTTCTTTACCAGAAGAACCTAATAGCGACGCTATTCAAGATTTAATCACTCGATATAAAGATGAACCTGAAAAATTGAAACAATATATCACCCATGAAATCAATAAATCTCTAAAGAATAAGATTTATTATTATTTTCAACAACATTTTTTCTATAATGAAAAACAAAAGCAATTGTTGTCTCAATATACTAACCCAATACTACATACATATCATTATGGTATTTCTTTTGGACTATACTTAAATTCCAATATATTATCGGATAAGCATAGAGACAAGGCGTTAATATTGACCTTAGGGTCGAGACCATCTTTATATTACGATTACAATACTCGTGAATTAGTTATAGAAATAAAGGATAAAGTAAGTAATAAAACATTTCAACAAACGCGTATTTATAATACCAGTAAAATTTTATTTCAAAGATGGAACCATATTGTTATGAATTATGTCAATGGTCAGTTTGATTTATTTGTAAATAATGAAATTGTTTCTACCCAATCGAATGTGTCTCCATATATAAATGATACCGATGTTTTACAAGTAGGTTCCGGTGAAAATACTGACCTAGGCGCCATATCTCATTTGCGATATTATGACCAACCATTGTCTTTGTATAAAATAAAAGAAATTTATAATAAAATAAATAATTAATATAATGTTATTGTTTAGTTTTTGGAATATTCTTTCTTCTATATTATTTGTAATCATTGCTTATGTAATATTTACTAACCAAATGCAAAATACAACTAAAATCATTATGATTATCTTATTGTTTCTATTAGGAATATTCATTTTTATGAATATGAATTTATTTCAAAATTATAATGGAATGGTAAACAATGTCACGGATGCAACTCAAACCATACGTGTTCCACGAGACACCATAAATAAGAGCAACGGACAATATTCAATTTCTATGTGGATTTATGTAAACGATTGGAATTATAAGTTCGGAAAAAAGAAAACCATTTTAAAACGCGAAAATGCTGAAAAAAAACAAAATCCGCATGTTTATTTAGACCCTTACAAAAATGATATGGTTGTTGATTTTTATATAAACGATAGTTCAGACAATGATCTATCAAACAATTACGATCTAGCAAAATTATGGTGTAGTGAAAATACACAAGACATTTCAGATGAATTATTAGAATGTAATTTCAATCCTGAAACTGGTGAATATATGGCATCTACTTCAGGAGTTCGCTGTGTAGATGAAGTGTATGAATGTTTAGATGGAACCTTAGTGGATATCGAAAACAATAGTTGCGATTCAATCAACAACGAACATAGTTCTAGTTTAAAAAATATACCTTTGCAAAAATGGTTCAATGTAATTTATGGATTTGGAGACAATCATGTAGATACTTATATGAATGGTAAATTAGTACAAACCAAAACATTTAATGGGGTTCAATTTATGAGCGAATTTGACCATAATGATTTCTTTATTTGTTCTGATGGTGGATATTCTGGGTCTATATCGAAAACATCTTATTATAATTATTTGGTGTCACCTTACAAAGCCTACAAAATTTATAAAGAAGGATTTAATCCAGTTGTCGTAGGGTCTTTGTTTAGTAAATACAACGCTTCGGTTACATTTTATGAAGATAATAATGAACGAGCAAAATATTATATTGTATGAATATAAATGTCAAATTCAAACAAGAATAAATCTATGAACAACAATAATAAGGAATCCAAAAATTCGAATACTCCTCGACAAGAAAAGGAAGTTCAACCCAAGGAAGTTCAACCCAAGGAAGTCAAATCAGAAAATGTTTCAATTGATCATTCATTTTTTCAAGTAAATACCACTATAAGTAAGTTTGTATTTATATTATTGATATTGATCGTATTTGTAGTATTGTTTCATTTAGGATTATATGCTTTACAATATATATATGGTTCTACTCGTAGTCCATATTTGGTAAATGGAATGGTCGAAAGTAACCAAGAGATGATAATATCCAGTAATCCAAATATAAGCAATTCTGTTCCTATTATGCGTTCAGTAAATGAACTTACCGGTATAGAATATACTTGGTCTTTGTGGTTTTATATTGAAGACCCTTTTTTGAATAGCGGTAATCCATACAAACGTCTATTTTCAAAAGGGACGTATAGTTTATATGATTCGTTACAACATTATAATGTAACTTTTTTAAATAATTCGCCAGGTTTATATTATGACGAAGAAAACAATCATTTATTGCTTGTCATAAATACGTATTCCGAAAATGAAACTATATACGAGACCATTGAAATAGATGATATACCTATTGAAAAATGGGTACAAACTATGATTACTTTAAAAGATAAAAAAGTGAATGTATATATAAATGGAATTATGACCAAAGAGCATATTTTGTTGAATGTTCCAAAACAAAATTATTACGATACGACCATTGGAGACAAAAAGGGATTTGGTGGATACATTTCTAATTTAAGATATTATGATTATGCTGTATCAGAAGAAACAATACAAAATATTATGGCGTCTGGACCAAATTTAACCCAGATTACGAATAAAAAGGTGTATGATACTCCTCCATGGCTATCTATGAATTGGTACTATAACTAATCTATACATATATATATATGTATTATTTCAGTTATGGCGCTAATTTATCTGAAAAAGAATTGGGTAAATATACTTCTTATACATTTATAACGAATGAAATATTAAAAGATTACGCGATGGTCTTTAGAAAAATATTAGATCATCCAAGAAGTTCAGGTGTAGCCACGATTGAACCTTGTAAAGGAAAAGTTGTTCATGGAAAAATTTATCATATAAAAGATACTACATTATTAGACAAAAAAGAAGGATTCTATGAAAGTCCAAAAATATATAACAAACATTTTATTCCTATAGGAAAATATAAATGTATGGTATATGTATTGAATCCTTCTAAATGCGGTTCTCTAAGAAAACCTCGTAAAACATATAAAAAGATGATTAAAAAAAATAAATCTAGAAAAACTATCAAAGGTGGTTCTTCGATGAATATATTACCAAATGGTAGAGAAACAATTGCTAATTCTCAGGGACTACCTATAGAAATAAGTGATTATGACACCGAATTTTTAACTCAGGATACAGGAGATGTAGAAATTAAGAATGAAATAAATGATGAAATGTATAGTCAAAGTTTGAATATAGATTCACAAATGAATGAATTTGTAGATAACTCTATAAAAAACTCTACACCTTTTTATAATTCATCCTCATTGCATAATATAGTAACAAATATACAGGCCATACAATATAAAATTTGCAATATAGAAAAAGATTATGAAAAATTATTAGAGGAAAAAATGAAAGAAGCAAAAGAAAAGGAAGAAGCTGGACAATTGACTCGAACAGAGACGATGCAAAATTGGTTGGTAAAATTCAGAGAAATATTTATATGGCAATTATACAATGAATCGGATATAGTTTATGCGTATCGTTTATTGAACGAATTCGCAAAATCATCAAAAGAAACACCCACTAAGGAAATTATTATAGCAAATAAAGTGATAGATATGTATAAATACAAAATAATATGTGCTTATTTTACAAAAGCAAATATTTTTCAAGCTATACTTCAAATTAGTCCTCCAATTATTAATCAAAAATATCAATATTTAGAAAATACTCTTCAGTTGTTGTCTTGTGGCGTAACCAACATAAATTATCAACTAAAAAAACAATGGTCGTCCTACTTGGGAGGTGTACCTATAAGTAATTCAACATATGTTTTAAGTGGTGGCAATATTTTTTTTGTATTTGCTGGAGTGTTATGTTACTTATATGAAAATTTAAATACAAATAAAATGTTGAATATTATAAAAACAGATTTAGAAAAGAAACATTCATTGGCCCCAATACAAACATATACGCGTCAATTGTTTAGTGACACTGAGTTTGGAGAAAGTATGAAAGAAATTTTATCCAACCAAAGTGATTTGGATTTTTTATTTTTTTCGGATAATGATGAAATAGATGAAAGTCGTGTAAATGTTTTATCCACCGCTATTTTAAGATCTTTACTAAGCAATAATTCTATGGTTGGTGGTGTAAATGAAAGTAAACAAAAACATATAAAGCAAAATGCAAGTAAAAACCCAAAACATATAAAGCAAAATGCAAGTAAAAACCCAAAACATACAGGGAAAAAGAAAAAAGGTAAAGGTAAAGGTAAAGCAATTTTAGTAAAAGAACCTTTCCACAGTCCCTTAAAATTATTTCCATTTCTAGGAACATATAATGATAGTTGGGGATCTGGTCGAATGTATAATTTATCCAATATAACACCTGTCCATATAAAACAAATAAATATAAATGGAAAAATGTCACAATATACCGGATATAGACAAACGTCTTCTTACATAAAAGATATTGGAATATTTTTGAATCGAATAAAACAAGGATATTTAATCTTTGATGATATTAATTCTTCTGGTGAATGTATATCGGAACAAGAACAAAAAGAATATAAGACTAAATATGGAGAATGTATTGATTTATCAATTGGTATAATTAATCATGATGAAAAACATCCCGGAACACAAAAAAATATATTATATGAAGCTAAACGAGAACACTATAAAAACAAAACCTATTATACTATTGAGAATTTATCAGAAGAATTACGCTATATTTCAGCCCAAAGTACCGACGATAAAAGTGAAAAACGCGAAAAGCGTTTAATGTTTTTAAACAAATTATATGAAAAAAATCTAACATTATTCAATGATGTGTTACAAACAATTTTTAAGCATATACATGATCCAGTATAAACTATTTGAAAAATGACGTGATCATTTGATTGTTATTTTTCTTATTGTTACAAATAGTCAAATATTTACTAAATAATATTTTTTCTACTTCTTTGTCTTTTAACGATTGTATTTTTTTTTGTTTTTTATCATTGTCTTCGATATTTTCTTCGATTGTTTTTATTTCTTGTATAAAAGAACGTTTACGACGATTGAATTTAGTCATATCATATAGCACCAAACTATATATTTGAATAATAGGTTTCATAATTTGATTGGATATGTAAAACCCATAATCTATTTTTAATTGTTCGTCTTGAATAAATTGTGGTGTTTCAATGCGTTCTCCTTGTAGTTTTTTTCCAGTGGTTTGTATGTAGACAAATGGAATTCGATCGCCAGGTGCTGGTTTATTTCCAGGGTCTCGAATACCAATACGATTCGCTAATACACAATGGGCAATTTGATTTGGATTTTTATAAAAGGACCTCAATGATTTTGTAATGACCAATTTATCCATAATTACATTTTTGTCTATAATGCTTTGTAACATAGTATCCAAAAAATCAATCGATTTATCGATATTTTTATCTTTCATCAAAATATCAATAATTCCACCATAAACGTCTTTCACAATAGGTGCGTTATCACGACGTTTTAAAACAATACCCATAGATTTACGCTTTCCTTTTTCAGGGTCTTCTTCATACAACATACCCACATATCTTTTTTTAGACAACAGACAAAATGGCATAAATGTTTTTTCGTATTCTAAATCATGTGGATTTTTTAGAAAGGATGTACATAAATGACCAGCTTCTTTTGCTAATTCAATCGTCATTTCTAATGCTTGTTTATCCTTTATCTTTACACCATTCAAATCTTCAAAATGAAACGTAAAGAATACTGAATCCGTATCTCCATAAATATATTCGGCACGTGTTTTCATTTTACCATATTTAGTATCTACTTCACTATTTCCATATACACCCTCAATGACTTCTTTGGCATAAATAAGTAACTTACGACCAATGGCGGTGGTAGATGCGGCAACATCCATTTCGTAAAAGGTGCTTGTTTTTGCTCCAGTTTGTCCATACAAACTATTTGCCGTAATTTTGATACTTAATTGACGCTTGTCTAAAATATTTTGTTTAAAAGGGTCATGTTCATTTTTCATTTGTTTCTTAGTTGATTTACGTGCGGCTAAAAGTTCATCTAAAATAGAGGGCATAATCGCTTTTTCATCATTTGGAAACTGAGCATAACGGCAAATTTTATATCCAGTCAATACTTTTGTTGCCGCAGCACTTTGTGTTTTTCGAACATAGGCAAATGTATCATAGGTTATATCTACGTATTCATAATCGGGTAAATTATCATAAATAAAGTTTCCTTGTTCGTCTTTCGTGCCATAAATACATTCTTTACCACTTGAATTTAACTTTATAGTATGGTCTAAATTAAATTCTTTTGTCCATACCTTGCTATCATGTGAAATATTTTCACTAATAATAGATGATGGATAAAGAGAACTATAATCAACACATGCAACAGGGACATCTAAATATAGACCACATTTAGGTTCTAATACAATGGCTCCTTCATAAGCATCTCGTGCGTTTCCTTTTGAAATAAGAGGCATCAATGTATCCTTTTCTCTACATTTTTTAGCAATATAACTGGTTAGTTTAATGCCTTGTCCGCGTAAAACTAGAAATGTAATTGGAACACTACATAATTTACTCATTTCAGTGAATGTAGTCATTACATCTATTTTTTGAAATATTTGATGTACTAAATTACAATCTTGAATACAATATTTGGCAATTAACCCGCGCTCTTCTTTACCTTTTCGTGTCATTTCAAAAATTTCTTTAGGAGAAACATCGTCTTTCGATAATCCCCATGTAAATGAATCCTTTATATCTAATACATCATCAATAACAAACCCTTCCACATTCATTTCTATAATCTTAAACTTTTTTCCATCCAAATACAATTCGCTGGAATGATTTTGGATCTCAAAATGAACGTAGCTATATAGTTCTAAACCTTTCATATTTTTAGTATAAATCATACACGTATCATTTGAATTATTTTCATAACGAGTTACTTTATCACTCATCAAATATGATGATACATAATCCAATTTATACGAAGGTAAATTATATTCTTTACGCATATGAGTATACAAATCAATTTGAAGTCGTCCACTCATCGGTAATAATTTTAGTTCAAATGGACCAGATGCTAATACAATACTGGTTTCTATTAATTCTTGACTTTGTTCTTTGTGTCTACCAAAAATCATAAATTCAACCATACAATTGGTTTGATTCGCGCGTTCAAACATAAATGGATAATCAAACCCAAAAATATTATATCCAATGATGATATCAGGGTCTTCTTTTTGTATTAATTTGCTCCAAGCACATAAAACATCTTTTTCATGATCATAACACTCAATGATTTGATGGTCTACAATAGTGCTGGTATCATTCAAGCAAATACAATGATTTAAATAGGGTTTTTCTTGACCATAATTTACAAAGGTAGACCCAATGAAAGTAACTTGGTCGCCAGATAATTCGGGAAATATACTATCTAATAAGGTAATCATATGCGCAATTTTGTTTGGATTATCCAATTTATCGTCCATCAGCATAGTTAATATATCGGCTTGTTTTACTTTTCTTACTTGAATATTTTCTTCGTCATCGTTACAAAAATATTTTTTTAATTTATATTCCGTTTCTTTGGTAGTGGATATTTTTTTTTTGTATAATTTTTCCATATGAATTTTGAATTGAGAACAAGTATATTTCTCTTTAGGATAACATTTATCTATATGTAAAGTATCTTTGAAACCAAATACATTTTCAAGTAATGCTTCTAATAAATATGCATAATCGTCTTTAGGTACATCTTCTAAGAAATAAACCATATCATACGCTACCTTTTTGTAATCTTTAGAGGCTTCGGGAAAGTCACCGTGACTACTACTTGCCTCAATATCAAAACTACAAATTTTATAGGGCACTATATCATCTTTATCTAGAGATATAATATCTTTGTAATGACACCCAATATCCATATCCATATGGGTTCGTTTTGTTGTATATTTTTTATATGTATTGATTTCTATCCATCCAGATGGACTTATCTTTTGAATATGAAAGAAACGTAACAAAGGAGGAATCATACATTCGTATATTTTTGTACGAAAATTCTGATATAAATATCCTTCATTTATTTGCTGGGTTTCTTTGTCGTAATACAATGATTTTAATTTGTAAATAAACGACATATTTTTACACGAAATATATACAAAATTATAATATTTATTTGCATCAAATCCATAAAGAGTTTTTTTCTTTACCCATTCATAGGAAACAATATTTTCCGATGATGATCTGGCGATAGTTTTGTCATCGTGATCTTTGAAATGTTGTATAAAATCGTCCGTTTTAGATTTAGACCAAATATTGGGAACTAAAATATATACAAATGGATTAAAATGATTTACAGTAATAGAATATGTTTTACGATGTTCGTCTAAACCATACATTTGGATTTTAAACTCGTCTTTCATTTCACTCACTTGAAAATCAATCATTTTAATCTGTAGAGTCATTTAATGAACTATATTTTTTCATTTTAAATCAATTTTTTGGATTTGGATTTAGCTTTAGATTTGGATTTAGATTTAGCTTTAGATTTAGGTTTGGATTTAGCTTTAGCTTTAGATTTAGGTTTGGATTTAGCTTTAGCTTTAGATTTAGGTTTGGATTTTCTGGAATTGGATTTAGGTTTAGAATTATTAAATCCTGAATTTTTGAATAACATATTTTTTGATAATTCTTCTATTTGGTTTGACAAACTTTTTGATGAGTTATTTACAAATGTGTTCAAGTTTTCTAAAGTACGCGGTTGAGTGAATTCTTTTTTAACTTGTCCATTTTCTAAACTGACAATTTGTGGAAACCCTCTTACAGAATTCTTGACTGGATGATTTAGATCGTGTAACATTTCCGCATTCACTTCCAAAATATTTAGTGGACTATTTACATTTTGTTGTTTTAATTTTTCCCAAGTAGGTTTCAACTCAATACAATGCATACATTGTGGATGAAAAAATAAAACAATACATCTTTTATTCAACATAGAATTAAATCGGTCTTTATTTTCATGATTTAATCTTAACACATTCATTAATATATATATATATTATATTATGAAAAAATACGTGATTATCATTTTATCCATAATATTATTTATTATGGGAATTGTATTTATAATGAATGATGAAGTAAATAAAGAAACCTTTGTAAGCGGTCAATGTCCGACAACTATGATAAAAAATGGGGAACATATTATGGTATATAATCCAAAAATGGCTAAAATACCTGGAGTAAACCCTATTATTTTGAATAATTTAGAAGAATACAAAGAATATATACAATGGCAAAAACAAAATAAATTAAATTGTCCGATTTTGTATTTAGAAAAAGTATTTGATACCCAAGGTCAAGAAAACTATGAAATAAAACCAAGTTTTGATACCGATATACCTATAGGGTCTATGAACCACAGTATGCCAAAACATCCTAAAGGGTTAGATGCTTCTAGAGACAATCCTCCTTATAATCAAAATATATTGCCAGGCATAGACCCTTATAATCAAACACCCGGAATAGGTGACGATAAAATAATATTATATCCAAATAGTGAAAACATAGAACCATCGAATTATTTACGCAGAAACTGATTCAATGCAACAATGACATTTTTATTTAACGATTTTTTTTTGCTATCTTTCATATAGGTAAAATCTTCAAACAAGGTCTTATTTTGATTTAATTCATATATAATATTTTGAATGGTTCCAAAATGTTGTAATAATATAGAACACGTTGCGGAATGAATACCCGGAATTTGACACAACATCAATGTACTAATATTTTCCTTTGTAATTTGTGAATTTTTCTTTTTGGTTAGTATACCATGTTTCTGACTGTTAGGTATGGTGGTTTTATTATATTTGTTATAAAATTTTATAATATAATCTACACTTTCCTTAGGAGTTTTGGTCATCACTACAAAAAAACCTTTTTCAAACGTTAAACTAAATACACAACTCATCAACGTTTCCTTAGAAATGCCCCTAGGTTTATATAATTCTAAATTTCCTTCTAAAAAATAATAAACGACATAGCCTTCTTCTTTGGCTTGTAATAAACGAGCACTTTGTTCGCTATATCTACCGTCTATAATGCTAGAGGCTAAGTCGTTCCATTGTTTACGTTCAATAATAATTTTGTCCGAAATAAGAACGTCCCCTAAATGTAGGGGCTCTATTTTGAACGAATCCGGTTCCATTGTTTCATTTATAAATCGAATCATTTCTTTTTCGCGACAATCTAATATAATCATATAATCATATATCATTATATCTTTAAATTATACTGCGGTATTATTTCGTCCTCTTGGGTTTACATAAGGACGGCATCCTCCTGCTTGATTTGCTGAGCAACATTGCAAGTTCGCTCTACCTGTCAATGAAAACTCTAATCCAGTAGGTGTTTTACTTTTTAAAATATTGTGCGGGATACTAGCAAATTCCCAACCATTTACTAATCCAGCTTCTTTGTTTCCGGTAGAACAAGCATCTGTGTGGTTTACCCTAGACTGTATCTTGGCAATATAAGGCATATATATATCTATAATATTTTATTTTATGATATAAATATTATTTCTATTATTTATCAATGGACGATATATTAAATCCTTATAATGAAAAAAACGTCTTGATCAAAGAAGAAGACATTGAGTCCATTTTACGAACGTTTGATATTTATCATAAAGTCGTAGATATGAATCTATGGAACAGAGCTTTTGTGAATAGTTCTTATATAAAACAACCCAATATGAATTATGTATCATGTCCATATAATTGTATTGAACTGAAGCAAAGTTCAAACGAACGACTTGAATTCATTGGAGATGGTATATTAGAAATGATTACTAAATATTATTTATATAAGAGGTTTCCAGATGCTGACGAAGGATTTATGACCGAAAAAAAAATTAATTTGGTAAAAAATGACCATATTGGTAAATTAGCCTATAAATTGGGATTACATAAATGGTTATTATTATCAAAACAAAGCGAAGAAAAAAAAAATAGATGTAATTACAAAAAACTAGGATGTTTATTTGAATCATTTCTAGGAGCATTATTTTTAGATACGAATGAAACAAAAGATGAAACATTTTTAATGGGAAATGGTACTCATTATTGTCAGTTATTCATTGAAAATGTATACAACGCATTAGTCGATTGGAATGAAATTTTAGAAAACGATGACAACTACAAAAACATTTTTCAAGTTAAAATTCAAAAAGAATTCAAATGTACACCTGAATATAAAATTATTCACCAAGACGAAGAATTACGATATACTATGGGTGTATATTTATGTCTCGGAAATGATAATTGTGTTAGTTTTGATTTGTTAAAGTCGCTAGATAATATTAAATCAAGTAACAATATCCATTTTGGTACAGGTGTTCATAAAATCAAGAAGAAGGCTGAACAATTAGCGTGTCTTGATGCTTTGAAAAAAATAGAAAAATATACCTAAAGTATTTTCTTATTGTATTGTAATGATTAAAGTAAAAGTATCAAATCCACGCAATAGGGATTTTATGTATCCTTTGATAAAAGACAAAAAGTTTCAATTCAAAATAAGTAATAAAAAAGAGTTTTATTACAAATACGATTCAAGTGAAAAATCTTGCGAAGATACCTTTTTTACGTTGGCACCACATCAAGAATTTGTAAAACGATTTATTTCTTATAATAGTTATTACAATGGGTTGTTGTTATACCACGGATTAGGTAGTGGTAAAACGTGTTCAGCCATTGGAATTACCGAAGAAACGCGTAAATATATAAAATATCATCCCAACTTCAAACCTATTTTAATTGTAGCCTCTGAAAATGTTCAAGAGAATTTCAAATTACAATTGTTTGATGAAAATAAACTAAAAAAAATAAACGGACAATGGGTGATTTATGGTTGTTTAGGGTCATCGTTACTAGATGAAGTAGGACTTTCAAACGTGAACGATTTGGATAAAATAACAATCATTCGAAAAATTAGAAAACTTATTAAGAAATATTATGAGTTCAAAGGTTACGTCGAGTTTGCAAATATGATTGAAGAACGTGAAAAAAAAATAGATGTATTAAAAAAAGACTTCGAAGATCGAATGATAGTAATCGATGAAATACATAATATAAAAACAGTAGAAGAAAATAATAAAATGCAAAAAGTAGCTAAATATTTGGAGTTTTTAGTGGATAAAGTAAATTATATGAAACTTATTTTTTTAACAGGAACTCCTATGTTTAATGGTGCTGAGGAAATTGTATATATGTTGAATATATTGAATAAGAATGATAAGCAAAAACCTATTCATAAGACCAAGATATTTCATAATGACGGATCTTTCAAAGAAGGTGGTGAAGAGAAATTAATTCATATGGCCAATGGATATATATCTTATGTTAGAGGCGAAAATCCTTATACATTTCCTCACCTTATTTCACCCAAATTGTTTGATACGTCTCATTCTTTTGTTACTCAACAAAATTATCCTAGACTTTTATTCAACTATAAACCACTTGAACAACATATTAACCACTTGGATTTATATTTGTCTCCCTTAGAACAAACACAACAAGATGTCTATATGCACTCTATAGAAAAATATAAGAAAAAAAAGGGCGAAGGTCTTAGCTATACCGAACTTTTAAAACCTTTACAATGTTTGAATATATCATATCCAGCTGATTTAGAAGATGAAGAAGACAACGAACAAGGTATAAGAGACATTATGGACTGGGAATTAAGTGGAAAACCAAAAGTAATGCATTCGTTTACTTACAAAAAAGAACCTATATTTCAATACGAAAAAATCGGTGAATATAGTACAAAAATAAAAACCATATTGGACAACATAAGAGAATCAGACGGTATTATATTAATATATTCTCAATGGATATATTACGGAGTGTTGCCTATGGCCCTAGCATTAGAAGAAATGGGATATGGTAGATTTGGGTCAGAAAACTTGATACAAAATCGTAAACATAAGTTCAAATATTCTATTATATGCGGTAATAAAGAGTTATCTCCAAACATAAATGGAGACATTAGTGCGTTGACCAATGATAATACCAATGGCGAACGAATCAAGGTGGTGATCATATCTCAAACTGGAACAGAAGGCATCGATTTAAAAAACATAAGACAAGTTCATATCTTAGAGCCGTGGTACAATATGAATCGTATTGAACAAGTCATTGGTCGTGCACGTAGAAATTGTAGTCATAAAGAATTACCAAATGAAAAAAGAAACGTCCAAATCTTTTTACATAGCGTTGAACCTATATCAACAAGTAACGGCTCTATGGAGCCAGTAGATATGTATATGTATAGATTAAATGAAAAAAAAAATAAAATCATTGGCAATGTATCCAAGGTATTGAAACAAGTTTCGGTAGATTGTTTATTGAATGAATCACAAAAAGATTTTGCCAGAATAAAAAAAGAGGTTATGTTGTCTTTAAGCAATGGTAAAGTAATTCACGATTTCCCTATAAAAGACAAACCATATACTAATATTTGTGATTATCAAGAAAACTGTGAATATACTTGTCTCAACAAGGATGTACCCAAAACAAATGTCGACAACTCGACCTACAATTACAAACATCTTAGCAATCATCAAATTATATATAGTTTGAAATCAAAATTTAAAGAAAAGCATATATATCAAGACGATGAATTAAAAGACCATATGTATAAATTGTATCCTTTTATGAAAGAAGAAGAATATACATACGCCTTAGATAAATTAATGAATGAAGATATATATGATAAATACGATGAAAAAGGAAAAATTATAAAAATACACCATTTATTATTGTTTCAACCTGATATAGATGAATATGAGTATTTAAGTGCATATGAAAGAATGATGCCAACTATACAAGAAGATTCACTTGAAATGAATCCCATTTATATCAAAAAAGAAGATAATGAAACTTATTTATCTTTTCAGCAAAACATACATGATACAATCGACCAAATAAAAAATACAATTCTATATAAAGATTTTAGTGATATAACCAATTCATTTACAGATATAATGAAAGACGACTCTTTATTGGAATCACTGGTGATCGAGAGAAACTTTGACTATTTGAACATAAAAGACCAGATTTATTTATTGAATTATATTCATACCCAAAACAAACAACCTATAAAAGATATACTTTATCGTAAATATATTCAAAACAATACAATTATATTAAATAACACCATGACCAATGACAAAGACAAACGCGGAAAAATAGAACTATATTCTCTAGAAGAAGATGGACCATGGGAAAAAATAGACCAAGAACCTATATTCGAATTAAAAAAAAAAGATAGTTCTCATTTGGGTTATATCAAATTAATTTCACAATCGCGCTTCGTGAAACGTCCCGAATTTGATTATAGACCTAAAGAAAAAATTATGGATTTTATACAATCCATTTTGAAAAGACGAAAAGAATCTTTACTTCCTAAAAAAACCTCTAAATTATCTCCAAAAACTACTTTAGAAATTATATTGGAATTGTATTTAAGATATTTAGATAATCTCGACAAGGAGACAAAATATTTTTATTGTAAATATGAAATCAAACAATTGGATATAAAAAATTGATTAATATATTATATAAATAGTATAATATGGACGACTTATTTCATAAACAACTTATTCACGAAAAACTGTTGGTTCCTTATAGTAGTATTGGTTCTGATATGAGTTCTTATTTTCACTCTTATGTTCAAACATACATCGAAGGAAAATGTCGAAATGAAGGATATATAAAAAACAACGCATCCAAAGTAATACATTATTCCGCCGGATTATTGTATGGGTCTAAAGTTGAATTTATAGTCGTCTTTGAAGTAGAGGCTTGTATGCCTTACGAGGATATGGAACTATTTTGCGTCATTAAAAACATAAATAAAATCGGATTACGTTGTATTATTCAAGAAGAGAATAATCCAATGAACATCTTTATTAGTAATGAACATAATGTGAATGTAGATATGGAACGTTACAATGAAAATGAAACGATTCGAGTAAAAGTATTGGGACATAGATTTGAATTGAATGATACATTTATTAGTATTATAGCTGAAATTATATAAATATAACCTATACACTTATAATATATGAATAAATCGTTAATAACTATGTCAAAAAAAATAGATGGGTATACAAAAGAGGAGCAAATGCGTATTTTAAAGATCATTTTAAAAGACCCTAGTATTCCATATAGTGAAAATAATAATGGTACATTTGTTCAAATGGATAAGTTAAGCGAACCTATTTTAGAACAAATAGAAGACTATATCAAATATGTTGAAAAAAAAGAAGAAGACATCGTTTCCATCGAAGATAAAATGAATGAAATCAAAAAAGATTTAAAAATATGAATATATAATAACTATGTTGAATCACGAACATTTTTTTAATCCAAAATTCAAAATAGTGAATCACAAAAAAAAACCTCCCCCTGTGGTTAAAGTCTATGATAAATTATTTTATACAATTTATCATAAACGCTATGAACAAACTATGTTTTTAGAAAAGTACAATGAAACCATAGAGAAAATAAAAGTAGCTGAACAATTAGAACTACTTCATATAAAACAGAAAAATAAATTATTAGACGATTTACAAAATCCTAATATTCAATTGTTTACTTTAAATGCCTTGTGTTTAGTATGGAATATGAATATAGTATGGTATTCGGACTATTGTTATCACGAATTTATGATAAATGACACTTATCCTATTTATTATTTATCCGAATCTTATGAATGGACGAATAAACCAGAGAATTTACTTTACGAAATAAATGATATTTTTAAACCTTTACGAAGTATGACTTATTACAAATTAGACGAATTAAAACAAATAGCAAATACGATGAATATTACCGGAAAAACAAAAAAAGAATTATATGACCAAATAGTAAATTATTTTAAACATTCAAAATTGATTTAATTAATGTATATAAGATATATATATGAGTATACTGGAAAGTTTGAATCTTTTCAATAAATCAGTTCGTTCACAATCCAAATTGGAATTAGAATTTAGGTTTCATACGATCCATCAAAAAAGTGTATTTGAAAATATATATAATAGTTTGTTGGAAAATGGGTTCGAACGAGACTTTGAAAAGCATTTATTAAAAATTTGTTTTTCCAATCATAAAGATTATATGAATTGTGAAACGGATTCGGTTGAAAATATTCGGTCTGAAATATTAGGATTATCCAATATTCAAGGTTTTTGTAATACAAATACTATGTCAGAGGATACGACCCATATAAAAAAAACACGAATGTCTAGCACAACCAATAAAGAATATGGATTTAAAACGGTATTATGTAAAGAAATTCCGTGTAGTGAATATGAAATAAATCATTTGGAAAGTAGATTCAAAAAGACCCCCAAAACATTTAGACTTATGAATAGGTTGTCTTTGAGGCATAAAGATATGCCAGGTCTTGTCGTGGATATGAGTATTGTAAAGATGAAAATGAACGTATCTAATATGACCAATTCAGGTATTTTTGAAGCAAGTGAACAATACGAAATCGAAATAGAATTAGAGGAACATGATAAACCAATTGAAGATATGGATTTATTAAGCAATCATCTCAAAAAAACGATAAAATATATATTATGTGGTAAATACGACACCAATTTTCCAATAAGCGACCTATTGAAACAAAATGTTTTAACCGAATATAAAAACTTATTTTCCCAGTCCAAATATGCCAATTTCATAGGCCCTTCCTCATATACATTACAAAAAGTAAATTTGTCATTGGAGTATGTTCCTTGCATTAAAAAAGATTTTTGCGTGACAGACAAGGCGGATGGTTTACGTAAATTATTGTATATTTCCAAAAACAAACAAATATATTTTATAACAAATACAAATCCTATTCAGGTGCAATTTACAGGACGAACCATAAAAGATGATACTCTTAGCGAAGTGTTAATCGATGGCGAATATATCAAATACGATAAACATAAAAATAGGATTGATTTATTTGCCGGATTTGATATATACTTTTATAAGCAAGGTGATAAAGTAATTGATATTCGTAAAGAAGAATTCAAACACAAACGTTATCCAAAACTAAAAGAAATGATTCAAAAAATAAACGAGGACTCCAATTCTGAATTATATAAGCATTCCATACAATTCCAGAATAAACAATTCTATTTTATAGATGAAAAACATAGTTTATATAGTCAGTGTCAGTTGGTATTGGACCAAATTGATTCACCCGACTATTTGTATAATACAGATGGCATCATATTTTCGTCGTCTACATTAGGCGTTGGTATGGAGTCAAAAGACGATATTGTTAAAAATAAAAAATATGCTTGGAAACATAGTTTTAAATGGAAACCTCCAGAATTCAATACCATTGATTTCTTGGTAAAATTTCCTAAAAATGACCAAGGAGAACCAATCACAGAAAGTATATATGTTGGACAATCCATTCAAACATATCAGGTAATTCACTTGTATGTAGGTAATTCTAACTCCGAAGAAGTAATAAACCCACAACAAGAATTATTACAAGGACCACAACATTCACCTTCGAGTAACGAAGCGGTCAAATTTATACCAACCAATCCATTTGATAAAGATGCCTATATGGCGTATATTCCGCTAGAAGAAAATGGACATATATACGTAGAAGAAGAAAAAGAAGGCACCACAGAACACGATATTATTTATGATAATAATGTGGTTGAATTTAAATATAATATGACCAACGACAAACGTTTGGCTTGGGTGCCATTAAGAATCCGTTTTGATAAATCTTACGGAAATAATAAAAATACGGCAAATAGCAATTGGAATAGTATTCATAATCCAGTTACGCGTGAAATGTTAACCAATCCAGAAGTAGTAGTAGATTTTGAAGTTGAAAATGATGACGTATATTACAACAAAGATGGCGTAAAATCTAAAACTACAAATTTAAGAGATTTTCATAACAAATATATCAAAAAAAAATTATACAATGAATTTTGTAATAGTCGCTGTAATATTATTGATTTTGCTGTAGGAAAAGGCGGTGATTTACATAAATGGTTAGAAAATAATGCTTATTTTGTATTAGGTATTGATTTGTCAAAAGATAACATCAACAATGTAAAGGATGGTGCCTGTATTCGGTATCTTCGACAACTTAAAAAAATAAAGGAAAAAACAAAATATGTATTTATAGAAGGAAACACCGGAATCAAGTTGAAAGATGATTTTTCACAAGGAAATAAAATCAGCAAAGAAGTCATTGACCACGTATTTGGTACCCAAAAAAGTAGTTTTCAAAACATGCCTGATTTTGGTATTGTAAAAAAAGGATTTGACTTAGGGTCTATACAATTTTCTCTACATTATATGTTTGAAACAAAGGAAATGTTACACAATTTTATGTGGAATTGTTGTAAAACCATCAAGTTAAAAGGACATTTAATTGGTACGTGTTATGATGGAGAAGAAGTGTACGACCTTTTGAAAGAGAATGAAAAAAGTGAATTATTTCATAAAGATGGTTCGCGCCTATGGACTATCCACAAAAAATACAAGAATAATTCTCAGTTTTTAGACCATTCACAAGTGTTTGGATACAAAATTGGTGTATGGCAAGATTCTATTAATAAAGAAAATGATGAATATTTGGTTCATTTCAAGTATTTTGAAAAATGTATGAGTGATTATGGATTCAAAATGATACAATTTAATTCATTTGAATCTTATTATAAACAAAAGGAAAATAAAACCAAATTATCCAAAGAAGAAAAAAAAATATCCTTTTTGAATAAAGCATTTGTATTTGAAAAAATAAACGATGTAGATCCTGATTTGGTATATGATTTGAATACTAAAAATGTGAAAGAACTACCTAAACAATATATTACCTCATCGAAACCAGTTCGTTTAAAATCAAAGATAACCTTTGAAAAGATATAACATTTTAATATAAAACCATTATAATAATACTATTATGACCAGTTATTCTATTTCAGACATTATTGGAATAATACAAATACGTGATATAGAATTAAATTACGACCAATCTATGGTATATATCAACGAAAGTTTGCGGCAATATAGTCATGATATAAAGAAAGAAATAGACAAACATTCTAAATCATGGGAAAAATACAAAAAATATTCAAATCCATATGAGTTTATTAATACGTCTTTTGATAACAATACTATGCCTATATGCAGTTATAAACCATTATCTCGTTCTTATTTTAAAATGATTGAAATTTTGAACCATTATTCTTTTTCATTTCCTGACACAATGCGATCTTTTCATTTAGCCGAAGGACCCGGTGGATTTATAGAAGCATTATCGAATTACAGAAACAATCCAAAAGATGTATATTACGGAATGACTTTAATGGAAGAAAAAAATGACATTCCTAAATGGAAGAAAAATGAAATATATTTGGATATTCACAAGCATATTTCATTAGAGTATGGTGGTGATAATACTGGAAATCTATATCATAAAACAAATCTAGAATATGTATACAATAAATATAAACATAGTATTGATTTTGTGACAGGTGATGGAGGATTTGACTATAGTATAGATTTCAACAAACAAGAGGAACATTCTTTGAATTTGATTTTTTCACAAATTTGTTTCGCAATGTGTGTTCAAAAAAAAGGCGGTTCATTTGTATTAAAATTATTTGACACATTTACGTCGTTGTCCGTAGAAATGATTTATTTATTGAATTATTTATATGAAGAAATTTATATTATAAAACCGCTTACTAGTCGTCCAGCTAATTCTGAAAAATATATCATATGTATTCGTTTTCGTATGGTTCAAAATATAGACCAAATCATAGAAAAAATAATGAAATCTTATGATGTACAACATAAATCTATAACAGGTATTTTGAATATAGACATACCACTTATTTTTTTAGACAAAATAAAAGAAATTAATTCTATTACAGGTCAAACGCAAATTGAACATATTCAGCATGTATTATCTTATTTGTTAGATGAAAATAGAAAGACAAATGTGGATAATATAAAAAGGTCACATTTATTGAAATGTATCAAATGGTGTAAAAAACATCATTTACCTGTAGAGGAACAATTTGTATAACAAACATTGGTTTTATTTTTTATAAAATAGGGTGAATATCCGTGATATTTACCAAAATTGGCGCCACTCAATCCATATGGCGAACGAAAACTATTGGTGTTTTTAGTAATTTCATTGTTTCTATTTTTCATAGTGGTCAACGACGCAGAGACACCCCCTTGAGTTTTGAACGCCAAATTACTTGGTTTATATATCACACATCCTGAATTATCATAAGTAGATTTGTAGGTATAATCTTTTGTTGTGATTGGTTCGCCTAAAGTTTGACGCTGTTCATATGTTTTTTGTCTCGATTGTAAATATTGTTTTGTAGATGTATAATATTTTTTATTTAAATTGGTGGTTCCTAAATGTTTTACTTGACGAGTAATACAATTATTATCTACTTTTATACCATCGCATACATTCTCCTTGAATGTTTCTGTTTTTACATTACAATCGCTTGTTTTGTATTGTTTTCGCCAATGTTTTATAGGTTGAGGTTTGCCATAGACATAATTATATTCACTAGGTGGATAATGATTTTGCGGTGTCACTCGAAAAGTATATATCAACGACATATATAAAAAATAGAAAATATATATATATGATTCTTGAAATACTTTTATGTATAGTTCTTTTATGTATATTAATACATAATCATGAATCAATGACCTGTAAAGATGTAACCATCGAAGATGCTCCTATTGCAAGTATTTATGATGTAAAAAACAATGGGGATACACTCAAAAACGATGTTTTTCAAAAGGACTATAATTCGTATAATGAATCGTTAAAAACTTATTTTAGTAATTTGAAAAAATATTGTAATATATAATGTTGGATATAAATTTTTTAATCACTATATTGTGCTTACTTTTTATAATTGAACTTATACATTATAAAGAAGGCTATGGAATTTACTTATACGATTCAAGTGACAATAAAATAATGGATTCTGAAAACAATCCAATCAAAAGCTCTTCTTTATTTCCTAATATAGATAAAAAAACAAATTCAGAACTTATATCCATGTTTACCGATATAAGTTATTGCGATAATATAGACGATATATCCTATTCTTATTATAAGGATAAATATATTTTACAAGACCAAATGAATATGTACAAAGAGGGATTTTCAGGTGGTTATGATCATTATGAAAAAATATATTTGTTTTTTGTAGGTTTATTATTTATTTACTTATTACTCATAATGGGTTAAATTTTTTTATTAATATTTGAAAAATAATATATTGAATAAAATAGTTTTTGTTTGTTTTATATATTTTATAAAATATATCGCTTATTTCTTCTGGCATTTTCTTTTTTTCCTTCACATCATTTATCTTGAATGTTTCAAATTGTTCGTTTTCACTCATTTCTTCTATTTTTTTTTTCATAGGTTCTTTAAATGGTGCGTATAGAGTATCGTGACTATGGGTGTCTTCAATATGATAATAATTGTTCATTACGTCTTTTATACCTTTTAAATATAACGCAAAATTTTGTTCATTTGTAGACTTACCAAAAATATTGTAATTTTCGTTCATTAAACAATTAGGACATTTCACCATACACAAATCTTTTAATTCATGTGTAATTTTATTTTTTCCTAAATGTAAATCAGTACATTTTTTCCAAGTTTCATTAGATGAATAATTTTTCACAAAAAATAAGGGTTTTCCAGTTCTTTCACAATATTTTTCGTCTTCCTTGTTTAATTGTATTTTATTTGACCAAAAATCTAAACACATATTGTCATTATCCTTTTGTGATGGAAGTTTTATTTCAGGTTCTTTATCATACTTTTCTTCATACAAAGAATGTAATACTTTTAAACATTTCAAAAACATATACAATTGGTTTTTATCTAATATATGTAACTCTTTATCTAGTGCTTTAATGATATCTTCTTTATTCTCATATCTACTAGGATTTTCTGAAATAATATTTTGATTCAATATAAATAGTTCTCTTTTTATTTCTTCTTCCGTTTCAGGCGAATAATTTGAACCTCCGCCTTTTTGCGGTTCGATTTGTTTATGATTCAAAAAATTTATTTTGGTTTTACACGTTGATTCTAAAAATAAGTCTTCGCATACATCGCCTATAATATAATATATACTTGTTTCAAAACCAACATGAATGACGTTTCTTATAAATAATCCTTGTTCTAATAATATATTATTTAACATTTCTACACATTTTTTAAATTCTTGAAATATAGTTTTTACTATACCAAATGGTGAAGCGTTATTCATTATATTCATTGCATTTTCCAATACTTTTGGGTCCATTGTTAAGGTAGGTACATGTACATCTTTATGTGGTTCCGAAATAGAACCACCTATATATTTTTTTCGTGTTTTTTTATTATGTTTTTTTTTATATCTATGAGTCATTATAGTTATAAAATATTATTTTCTTACTCTATTTAATGCGGTATAAGTTGTATGAGTATCACTTCCACCAAAGGTAGAATCATTATAATTTAAGTTTACACTTTCAAGATTTTTGTATCGAGTATAAAGTGAAGAATCGGCCACTACTTTTCCATTACCACTTCCCAAAGACACCTGATTTGGTGTTACACCATTTGTCTCTATAGCACAAGATCTTGAACTTATTCCGCCACCCAATTTAGTTCTATTGACGTAAGTTTCATTCACCTGATTGGCGCCACCACACGATTGATATTTTCGAGACAAAACATCCCCCATATGAAGAGAAGTTCTAAAAGGTCCAATGGTAGATTTTCCAACATCTTCTCCTGTATTTGTTTTTATATTATTTGATTTGAATGCTTTTCGAAGAATTTTTCTTTGCATAGCTACATCCGAACCAACCATAGTGCTTTGAAATCCTACTTCTGAACGTTTTCCGTGTATTGTTCCGCCTAAATAACTCATTATATATATAATATAAAAAAATATGGTTTACCTAGGTCATAATTCTAGGAACAATATTCATTGTGATTAACTCTTGAAACAATAGTTTACAGCTATATGGAATTTTGACATAAGAGAAGTCGGTACGATTTTCACAAACATTACAAATATGAATATGTTCTTTATCATTGTATACAGCAATCATTCCACATTTTTTACAAACATTTACAGCATATTTATCTGACACATCATAAATACGCTCCTTTGTAAATTTAGATGCTCCATGGGATATCATACAATCACGCTCCATTTCACCAAACCTTAATCCGCCATCTCGACTACGGCCTTCTGCTGGTTGTCTAGTCAAATTCACCATAGGTCCAATACATCTACTATGCTGCTTGTCATTCACCATATGTTTCAGTCTTTGATAATAGACTGGACCAATAAAGATAGATGTTTTTATTTGTTCACCGGTTTTTCCGTCATATAATACCTCGTTTCCTTTGGATTCGTAATTATGTTTCTGTAGTTCTTTATATACTTCGTTCATATCCATTTCACCAAAACTGGTTCCATCCCCAAATAATCCTAATTTTAATAATAATTTCCCAACGAGGGTTTCTTTCAATTGGGCAATTGTCATACGCGAAGGAATCGCATGTGGATTGATGATAATATCAGGACGAACCCCTTCTTTGGTAAAAGGCATATCTTGTTCTTCAATGATATTTCCAACGGTACCTTTTTGTCCGTGACGACTACTAAATTTATCACCTATGTTTGGTTTTCGCATAGCACGAATACGAACTTTACAAAATGTATAACCATCTCCATTACGGTCAATGTATGTTTTATCGACATAACATTCTTCCGTGGTGCGATAAGATTTACTTTGGTCTTCATATTTCACTAATTTTGTATTATCATTTTTATGGTCTTTGATTACCACTACCTTGGAAATAATGATATCTTTGTCTTCGATGATTTCATTTTCGTTCATAACACCCATTTTATTAATTTTATCATAATTACCAAATTTCATATTACGTGTAAGATTTGGATTTGGTTTGATACGTAATTCTTCTTCACCATTTATTTTTTTATCTTCGTCTTTTTCGGTATGATAAATAGTTGCATGAAATAACCCTCGATCTAAACTTCCTTTATTGATTAATACACTATCTTCTTGATTATAACCACTATGCGTCATAATAGCTACAATCACTTGATTACCACAAGGTAACTCATTTAATTTCATCATATTCATTACTCGTGTTTCAACTAAAGGTCGCATAGTATAATTCAATACATAAGCGGTTTTATCCATTCGTTTGTTAAAGTTTGACACATAAATACCTATTGCTTGTTTACCCATAGCACATTGATAGGTATTTCTAGGAGATTGATTGTGTTGAGGGAAAGGTATACACGATGCCAACACGCCAAATATAGTACTAGGATGAATTTCACAATGCGTATAACTATAGTTATCTTGAAATAAGTTTGGTTTCATACAAATCATAGAGGTATTTTGTTCCTCTGCGTCAATATATTCAATGATAGAATCTTCGGTTTTTAATGGAAGAATCAAGTCACGCCACACTAATTTATCTTCTTTGATTTGTTCAGTCATATCTTTGGTTAGTAATATTTTATTTTGCTTTACTTTGAACAAAGGACGTACTAGTCGCCCACATTCGTTGCATACATATATTTCTTTTAATTTATAGTTGAATACAATAGAACAATATATATGAATCATACCCTTGTATTTTTTCTCTTTCAAACTTAGAAACAATTCATTCGGTTGGTTTGTTACACCAATCCATCGTCCATTTACAAATATTTTCACTTTATCATAAAACTCCGTTGTATTGTAATGATCTAATGCGAATAAGTAAGGTTGAATATATTCATATATAGGTGTACTATCTGAATAAGTAGATACGTTTGTCATATAGCTGAGATTTTTAACAACACCAACAGACTGACCTTCTGGTGTTTCGGCTGGACACAAAAATCCCCATGTAGACCCGTGTAATTTTCGGGGTTCTACCAATTTGCCACTTTTATCAATAGGTGTATTGACACGGCGCAAATGACTCAACGTGGATAAATAAGTCAATCGATTTAATACTTGAGCAACTCCTACTTTGTTTGTATTCATACTTTTTATACCAAAATCACCTGTAGACAAAGCACGCTTGATTCCATTTTCAATTGTAGTCGATTTCACAATTTTATAAATATTGGTCAACGTGATAATATTGGAATAATCTTCGCTTGATTTCCATGAACCATTGTTAATTTCACGAATCACTTGTTTTTGAATATCTTTTACGACCTTATTGAAATAATTTCGAAATAAATTGTTTAATAATGTACCAGTTAACTCGACTCGTTTATTTTCATAAGAGTCTCGATTGGTCTGTTGTTCCATTCCACAAAAGCACTTGATTAATTTGTTTGTCATAAAACCCAATAAATAAACCTTTTCTTCTTTTGTTTTACAATGTGGAAATAAATCATTGGACAATACATCCAAAGCAAATTCGGTTTTCTTTTTATGTCCTTCATCTTTGTCCATGTTGATTGGTGTATAGATTACATTGGAAATGATATATTCTAATGAATCTTCATAATTGTTATAAGAGGTTCCTTCATAAATAGATGCTTTCAAATAATCTAAAATAGACGTTTCTTTTTCAATATCCAATACAACTAAACTACATATTTGTTTATCACTTTCTACACCAAGAGCTCGAAACAATACAAATAATGGTATTGGTTTTTTTAATCGTGGTAATTGTACCAAAATCTCATGACCATAACACGATAATTTAGAATGAACCATCATATATATTTGTTTAGGTGATATACATTTCCAATCCGGAACAGATCTGTACTCGGCCGTCCATAACCATTTGTTTCCAGGTTTTTGTTTAAAGCAAAATATCTTATTATCTGCCGGTTTTTCTTGACCCAAACAGGTTTTCTCAGAACCGTTAATAATGAAATATCCACCTGGATCCATTTTACATTCGTCAATATTATCAGGATGAATATTTGGATATTGTTTTAATACACAAATACATGAATTTAACATAATTGGGATTTTTCCAAATTGTATTTTAGACAAATGAATATATTTATATTCTTCATTTTCAAGACGTTCGCCATTACGAATAATATATTTAATCTTCATATCAAGAGTGATATTAGAAGAATAGGTAAAGTTTCTAAGTCGAGCATCACTTGGAAACATTAATTTAGTAGAACCATTATTCTCATGAATTTCTGGACGATAAATTGACAAATTTTCAAATACTATTTCTACTTCTAACCTATATGTTTTGTATTCTGGAAAATAATCATGCGGTGATTTAACCACCAATGGATTAAACATATCAATTGTTTTCATCATTTGATTTTGTATAAAATCATTATAAGAGTCTACTTGATGTTTGACCAGTTGGTGTAGATGAATGTGTTTGAAATAAGATTCAATAACATTCCAACTATCACTTTCTTTGTACATTGCTAAGATAATTATATATTTATATTTAATTCAATTTTGTTAGTATAATTATATATTTTTTTTTACATAGAATGATATAATGAGTATTCGTAGTATATCCATCAATCAAAATGATTTAATGGTCAAACCTAAAAAAGAGCGTAAATCTAAAAAAAAAAACACTAATAGTTCTTTGAGTGAACCAGTTACTATTAATAGTACCAATATAAGAAAATTATTACTTGAAAAACTTAAACAACATAAAAAGACACAAAAAAATATTTTATTGAATAAAGACCAGTTTGATAGTAAAATTCCAAGTTATAGCAATTTAAAAAATGGTTCAAAACCTACTTATAGAGAATTACATAAAATGAATTCATCGTCATCATTGACGCCTTCAGTAACTCCTTCAGTAACGCCTTCAGTAACTCCTTCAGTAACGCCTTCAGTAACGCCTTCAGTAACTCCTTCAGTAACGCCTTCAGTACCTATAATGAATACATATTCTACCACATTTCCTGTTACACCTATAACCTCAATGGAATCAGTTAGTACAATAAACGCTCGTTCCACTCCACATATTATCTTATGTGATGAAGACAAGCTCGACGAATTTGATTTGCCGTCTAAAAAACCATATATTCAAGCACGCGAAATAAAAAAAACATTTCATTTAGGAAAAAATAAAAAAAACAATAGTATAAATGTATTAATAAAATGTAATAAAACACGAAAAAACGTTGAGCATACTAAGTCTGAATTAAAAAAAACTAAACTAAATACTATAAAGAATTATTTAAAAACAAATAATTTAGTTAAATTTGGAACCACCGCACCAAGTGGGCTATTGAAAGAAATATATGAATCATCTAAATTATGTGGCGAAGTGTATAATAATAATTCAAATACATTATTACACAATTATAATATAAATAATAATTCATAAGTTATTTAATGGAAACTTGGTCTGATATAGACATTGCAAATCTAACCAACTGTCACGAGTTATCATGTGTAATAAATAATACATTATTAACGCCCTTGAAATGGTTAATGTTTAAAGATAACCTGAAAAAAAAACTTCAGACCATTGGCGAGGACCCATCCATAAAAAAATTTTATATGTATTATGACGTGACCTTTTTAGATTTGATGATTCAACCTGAAAAATACAAAGAAATTTCACAAATATTTATTGAAAATTATGAATTATTCGAAGATAAACTACTGGGTACATTTATTTACGTGGAAAATCATATGATGAATCTAATGATTAATATATTTATGAAATTTTATAGGCCTGTAAGACCTCTTTTTATTCTAAAAACAAAAAGTATTAACCCTAACATTGTAAATGATTTATTAGAAAATCGTAAAAATGAAAATGAGTATAATATTCATTCACATTAATAATTTAATATTATAATGTATAAGATAAATTATAATATTAATGAACCAGATAAACTAATACAATATATAGAAGATAAATTAAAACCTGATATAAAAAATAAAGAAAATTCAGGAGAAGTATTTACACCTTTATCTATTATAAATGATATGCTTGATGAATTAGACGAATCATACAAAAAAGAACATAATAAAAGTATATTTACAGAAAAACATCTCACGTGGTATGATCCCTGTGTAGGTATTGGAAATTTTGTATTTTTAGTTTATACTCGTTTGATGAATGGGTTACCAATAAAAAATAAAGAACAACGAAAGAAACATATTTTAGAACATATGATTTATTCCAGTGAAGTGACGCATAATAATGTATCTATTTATAAACAAATATTTTGTGGGGATAAATACAAACTGAATATTTATGAAGGCGATAGTTTGATGCTTGACCCACAAACATTTTGGTCTATAAATAAGTTTGATATAATATTAGGAAACCCTCCATATAATTCAAATGGTACAAAACATAAAGGAAATAAAAATATTTATGTTTTTTTTTCAAAAAAGGCATTAGATAATTGGTTAAAACTACATGGATTTTTAGTTTTTTTACATCCTCCTGTATATAGAATACCTAATCACAAAATTCAACATACAAAAATAAATTTGAACGAACTATATACATCAAAAAAAATTTGTTGTATTAAAATGTATACTATAAACCAAATTATAAAATTAATGTGTGTAATGATGAACGCTGATTTTATAATCTTACAAAATACTAAAAATGAATTTTCTACAAGTAAAATCATAGATACAAAAGGAAATCAATATAAAATAACTATTCTTCCAAATGATTTTATACCTAATTTTGGCTTAAATATAATGGAAAAAATTAAACATAAAACTATATATGGAACAATTCCATTACTATTGAATAGTGAAATACATGCTCAAATATCAAAAGGAAGTCATTACAAAAATATACATGGGATTAAATCCAAAGGAATAAAAATTTTATTAAGCGATAAAAAACACACTTATTTAAATGATCCAAAATTAATTATAAATGGAATAGGAAGTTATAATTATGTTTTTCATGATAAAAAGGGTGAATATGGTTTAACTCAATCACCTATTGCCATTATAAATCCTTCACAGAATACATTACAATTCATACAATCTTCATTATTTCATTACATATCCAATTCAACTAAAATTATAGGTAATAATTTCAATATAAAAACCTCATTATTTTTACCTATTATTCCTATACATATTGAAATAAAAAATACAAATGACCTATATGATTATTTTAATTTTACAAAGGATGAAATTAATCAAATTAATCATTATTCTATACCATGTTATAATTTAAATGAATTATATTAAACATAAACATATATAATTTACTAATGTCAGGACTAGTCAATTTAGGTAATACATGTTATATCAATAGTGTATTACAAATTATTTTTCATATGAATGAATTAAATGATTATATAGATCAATATAATCATTATAATAAACAAACATTGGATTATGTCATGACGATCGAATGGAAATCATTAAAAGATATTATGAACAAACAAGTACATATATCTCCAAATAGATTTATTCATATAAATCGCGAATTATTCAAAAAAAAAAATAAAATAGATTTTTTAGAAAATGAACAAGGAGATGCGAATGAATATTTTTTATTTTTTATAGAATGTATTCATAATAGCTATAATTTATTAGACAAAAAATCATATGATAATACATTTCTCCAAGAATATGCAAAAAAAGACAATTCTATTATTACTGATATTTTTCTTTCGTTGTTTGAAGTTCAATATATAGATGAAATGCGGAAAAAGGTTTCGTCTAGTTATGAGATCAATTGGAACCTTAATGTCTGTATACCACAAAATAACCATTTGACTTTATATGATTGTTTAGATTTTACATTCAAAGAAGAATATTTATGTGACGATAATGCGTGGTTAGATGATAAAACCAACGAAAAAAAAAATGTATATAAACGTGTAAAGATGCTATATTGTCCTAGTATATTAGTTCTTAGTTTAAAACGTTGGATAGATTGTAAAAAAAAAAATAAAAATAAAATTGAGTTAGACCCAATATTGGATATGTCTCGTTATTCTAAAGATAACGCGAATTACGAATTATTTGGGGTCATTAATCACGAAGGAAACCCATACGGCGGTCATTATTTTTCTTTCGTAAAAAGAGGCAATCAATGGTTTATGTTCAATGACAATGAAATACAAAAAATAGATACATTTATTCATCCTTCTAATTATTGTCTTTTTTACAGGAAAATAAAATAAAAATAAATATAAAATGAGTTTAGATATAAGTGTAAATTCAACCGATTATTTACCACAATTTTATTCAAATATATTTCATCAATCATTTGATTCTTTTAAGATATCTTATATTTTGTTATTAGGTGTTGTTGTAATGGTATATATACTTATATTTGCCTTATTTGGAAACTCGTCTGGTTCAAGTGGTCCATTTATGATTATAGTTGAAATTATATTATGGGTTGTATTAATATTAGTAATAGGGGTAAATATACAAAATTATGATTATGATTTTTCTACTCAAATAAAAAACTTATTCAATTCAGAAACGACACAATTAGATGTAAATGTATCTAAAAAAGAAGATACAAAATGTGAAACAACCAAAAATGGCGAAGTATTTCATATACCAAATAATATACATTCTTATGAAAAAGCTCGTTCTATATGTCGTAAATACAATGCAAGACTTGCTACCTATAGTGAAGTAGAAGATGCGTATAATAATGGAGCCAATTGGTGTAGTTATGGGTGGTCAGAAGACCAATTGGCATTATTTCCTACACAAATGGATATATACAATAATCTGAAACTTATTCCGGGACACGAAAATGATTGTGGTAGACCAGGTGTAAATGGTGGATTTATTGATAACAAACACGTAAGATTTGGGGTAAATTGTTTTGGTGAAAAACCTGAAGAAACTGAGCAAGATAAGGAATATACGGAGCGTTTAAAATTATCTTATTCACCTGCGATAGACCAAGAAGAATTAGACAAAATAAGTAAAGAAAAAGAAGATATGTTAATTGCGCCATTCAATAAAGATAAATGGAGTTATCAATAGTGTTTTTTTGTTTTACGAGGTTTTTGTTGCTTACATTTCAGAGACATAATTCGGGTTTTGTCTCCATAAATTTTATTCAGTATTCTTTTTTCAATGTGAATATCAAATGTTTTTTTTTTACATAATAAGTTTTCTTCATTTATTTCCGTGATATTTAATCCAATAGGAAAACTATTCATTATTATTATCTAATATTTTTATTTCGCTATTTATACTTTTTTTACGTTTTTCTTTTAAATAATGAAGTATGTAATTTACTTGATTATTATCTTCGAGTAATTCTTTTAGTCTTTCTTCTAAATATTGTAAACTATATGATTGGTAACTTTTAGTTTCATTGTATTTTATTTTTTTATTTTGAATGATAAGTATTTTATCTTTCAAGTTTTCTTTTATCATTATATCTTTTATCTTCTTTTCAAGATTTTGTTTTTCAGACCTTATTATAGAGGCGTTGTTTTGTATTGTCTTTAATTCATTTTCCAAAACGATCAATTTATTTATATCTTCTTTAAGAGAATTCATATATATATGCGTCATAATATTATTATTTATTTAACTTATGATTATAAATGAATATATTAGAACATTATGATGCAAGTGTTATAAAATTATCTGAACCTGAAACAAGTGACCATGAAAATTATTATTGTAGATTGAGTTACAACGATTCACCATTTATAATTCAAACGAATCGCGTATGTTATTCGTTTAAAGACTTAACCGAACATATATGTATCTCTTTAGCCAGTCAAGATTATGCTTTATGGGTGGAAAGTTTATATCAGTATTGCATTGAGCTTATATACAATAAGAGTTCTGAGTGGTTCGACGAAGAATTAACTTATAATGATGTAGAAAATTCATTTTTGTCTCCATTAAAAAGTAACATTCAAAAAGGATGCTATGATATCAATTGTTCTTTAGACCAAAATAATTTAGTCATTATAGATAGCAAAGGTTGTATAGTCCATAAATCTCAATTGAAAAATTACAAAATAGTACCTACTCTTCATATTAAGGGTATTCATTTCAATAGCAAAAACTTTATGTTAGATATTCTATTGAAATCCGTTATTGTTTTAGAACAATATGATTCTACTGAAACAAAAAAAAAACCTGAGCCTGAGCCTGAACCTGAACCTGAACCTGAACCTGAGCCTGAGCCTGAACCTGAACCTGAACCTGAACCTGAACCTGAGCCTGAACCTGAACCTGAACCTGAACCTGAACCTGAACCTGAACCTGAACCTGAACCTGAAGTTATTGATATAACTAATATAGAATTGGATGATGAAGATGAAGTAGTTCAATTATCAATGAACAATGATTTTGCCGAAATATATGAAATGATAGACCGAAAAATAAATGATGATATTTTAGAACATCTTAAGATAATTCTTATGAAGAAAAAAATAAAAATAAATGTAGATTTAAACGAACTTTTCGAAGAAGATATAGAAAGTGATGATGAATAATATAGTACTATTGTATGAAGTATCTATTATTACTATTGTGTATAGTATTATTGAATGGTATATTTTATTATGAAGGATACTACTCAAAAAATGTACGGGTAAATAGTAAAATACCTGATGTATCTCGGGTAAATGATATTGGTTTAACCAAAAATACATTAGTAAATAATGAAAATTTAGTGAATGATTATATTTTTAAAAAACAATTGTCTGGTATTTATTTGAATAATATTCGTTTATTCTATTAATTTCTGAAAAAATTTATATTATACTTATATAATGAAATTTGGAAAAATGACTAAAGATAAAAGAGGACTAACCTTCAATATATTACTAATATTAGGTATTTTAATATTAGGAGCAATTATTATGAAATATAATAGAGACAAGGTAACTTACAAAGATAGTTTAACTTCTTTGAACCCAAGTTCATTGAATGGTGAAGAATCACCTTCTGAAAAATATATGCCTGTGAATGATTTAGGAAGTAAAGAAGCCGCTCCTACTTGTAATAATCAAGTAACCTCAAACCCTTCAGAACTTTTACCCAAAAATACAAATAATGAATGGAGTTCTATGAACGCAGTTACTCCTGATTTGAAAAATATTAATTTATTGAGTGCTGGTGCCAATTATGGCATTAATACTGTAGGCAGTTCTTTAAGAAATCCAAACTTACAAATCAGGTCGGAACCTGTAATACCTAAAACCAATATTGGTCCGTGGAATAATACTACCATTGAATCAGATACTTATCGCAGATCCTTGGAAATAGATGGATGTGATTAAATAATAATATATTAATGTATATGAAAGATGATATATTAGGGTATATTATTATTATTTTAGTGCTATTTATAGCTTATAAAATGTATAACGATTCAGATTTTTTTCATTTGACATGCGTTGTATCTACATTAGATGGTGAAAAATATTGCGTTCGTGAACGAAAAAATATGGATAAAGCCAGTGATTTATTAGCAAAAACCTCTATGAAAATGAATACCTTGGTAGAATACTTGAAACAAAAATATACCAATAATGAAGTAGTTGACCGACTTGTCTCTAGATTTAATCCAAAAAAAATTGTTGAAATATTACCCAATAGTGAATATACAGCTTACAGCGAAAACAAGGGTCGAAAAATTGCGTTTTGTTTGAATGTAGAAAAAAAAAAAGATGATAATTTGATAGATGAAAACACCTTGATGTTTGTTGCTTTGCATGAAATGAGTCATATTGCTACAAAATCTATTGGCCATAAAGAAGATTTTTGGGAAAATTTTAAGTTTTTGATTAAGGAGGCAAGTGAGTGTAAAGTTTATGTATTAGAAGATTATTCTAAGAATCCAAAAGAGTATTGCAGTATGTCTATTAAAGATAATCCTTATTTTGATTTATAAATTATTTATTATTTATTTATTATATGGATGACTATATAATAAATCAGTTATCAAAACAAAAAGATTTATATGGTAAAAGTCGTAAAGAGGTTATCATTACAGAAAAATTATCCTACAAAGAACTGGTAGAAAAATTCAATCAACCCGAATTGAACAAAATTATAAAAGATTCACTATATTTTTATAATCAGTTAAATCCACATGACTATGGTTTTGATACTAAAGAAGACATTGAATTTATAAAAAATGGTAAATTGAATAAAAGCTTGATTACAAAGATGAAAAAAAAGGAACAATACACCGATTTTACGTACAATGATTTTTTAAGAATTATATTTGTAGATAATCTAGACTATTTAGAAAAAGGCGATTCATACAAAAAGTTGGAACAATCATCCTATGAGTATAATATTCTTTTAATAGATTATGAAAATAAAAAAAGAAAGGAAACACCTATAACTACTTTACCCATTTATCATGATGACACGATAGAAGAAATAAAATACAAAATCTCTTTAGTATTAGATACCAAAAACTTGGACGAATATTACTTGTTTTATGAAAAAGAAGTATTTCTTAAACCTTATGAAGAAGTCAAACATTTTATTGATAAAGATATGAAAATAAAATATGATGACTTAAAAATTTTCTTAAATAATCATAATATCTCTAAAAAGTTAGACAAGAAGGATTATTTTACAATGGAAGAGTTATATTCTTTAGATTTGCCTGATATAAATACAATGTTAGAACCAATGGGGGTAGATATTGTAGAAAGGATTTGCTCTATAGACCCATATAAACATTATAAAAATTCTTCTAATGTATCCAATGACCAATCTAAACATTTGTTACTAGATTACAAAAATATCAAGAATAATAAACTATATTTAATATTATTGGGTAAATTAGACAATCATTCAAATAAATCTATAAAAGAGTTGAGTCGTTTATATTTTCCATCTATTTATAAGAAAGATAATTTTGACTTAGAAAAGGTATTTATCACTGATTATAGAGACAAAATAAATTACATAAAAAAACATAAGGAGTTTGATAAACCATTCAACGCAAATGAAAAAATAAATTCTATGTCTTTTATTTTATATCCAAAAGAAAAGGTAATTATACCTATTGAACTTTTGTTTAAAGTAATGAATAGTACAAAAAAAAATCCTCTTATACAGTTAAACTTAGATAAAGACCAAGATATTTTATTACGATTATACACCGTTGATTATTCTAAAAACAATAGACTTATTCCATATTTGTCTAAAAAACAAATTAATAGTATTTCGGAACCTATTTCAGGTAATAATTTAAAACGTAATACGATTCATATATATTTTACTTATAATGATGTGAATGTTGTTATAGAAATGAATCGTAATGGAGAAATTATGTGTAATATTACAAATAACATATATAATGATTTATTGGAACTAGAACAATTTATAGAACTTCATACCAAAACAATTATTCATACTATTATCAAACACTTTGATCCAAGTAAATCTATATTTCATTATTTTAGTGGGTTTTCGAAAGATAATGTAGAAATTATAAAAATGAATTATGAATATGATTTGATGACAACAAGTTCTTTAAAATTAGAATATATGAAAAATTATTTTAATGGAATATTTAATAGTGAAGGGGATGATACCAACATCAAGTTAAAATTTATAAAGGTAAGTAATTATGTTGAGTCAACTAATATAAGAAGTAGAATTTTGCATTTACTAAATGAACAATATGATGAAAATTATATTAAAGAAAATATAAAGATTCAGTTTGGATTAACCGATGAAAAAGTAGAACAACAAATAAAGGAAATATATGAACTAACTGATTTAAAAGAAAATGACCGTCGAAAAAAAAGAGTCGGTATTAGTCCAGGTATACATATTACTATAAAACGTATATCTAATCATAATTATAATATTCAAGTATATGATGTGAATAATTATAAATATATTGAAGTTATAAAAGTATACTTGGCTAATTTGGTTTACATTTTAGAAGGCAATGAACCAGATGGATTAAAAGATTATATTAAAGAAATATCTTTCAAAGAACCTTCCAAAGAACCTTTAAAAGAACCTTCCAAGAATTCAATTATAAACAATGTTGGTGATAATTCTAAAATTAATAGTTCTAAAGAAGATGATTCTGATAGCGAAGATTCTAAAAGCGATAATTCTAAAGAAGATGATTCTGATAGTGAAGATTCTGATAGTGAAGATTCTAAAGAAGATGATTCTGATAGTCAAGATTCTAAAAGCGATAATTCTAAAGAACATGATTCTGATAGTCAAGATTCTAAAAGCGATAATTCTAAAGAAGATGATTCTGATAGCGAAGATATTTTTGATGAAGACTCTAAACCAGAAGAGAAGTCATTAGAAAATGATATTTTTGATGAAGACTCTAAACCAGAAGAGAAGTCATTAGAAAATGATATTTTTGGTGAAGACTCTAAACCAGAAGAGAAGTCATTAGAAAATGATATTTTTGATGAAGACTCTAAACCAGAAGATAAGTCATTAGAAAATGATATTTTTGATGAAGACTCTAAACCAGAAGAGAAGTCATTAGAAAATGATATTTTTGGTGAAGACTCTAAACCAGAAGAGAAGTCATTAGAAAATGATATTTTTGATGAAGGCTCTAAACCAGAAGAGAAGTCATTAGAAAATGATATTTTTGGTGAAGACTCTAAACCAGAAGAGAAGTCATTAGAAAATGATATTTTTGGTGAAGACTCTAAACCAGAAGAGAAGTCATTAGAAAATGATATTTTTGGTGAAGATTCTAAACCAGAAGAGAAGTCATTAGAAAATGATATTTTTGGTGAAGATTCTAAACCAGAAGAGAAGCTGTCCAATAAAGAGTCAACTATAAATGTATCCAATGATAATGATGATGTATATACATTCAAACCCAAACAAAGAAATAATGCCTCAAATTATGATTCAAATAGTAATTATGAAGGAGGGGCAATAGATTCAGATAAAGAAATTAAGTCCAATTTCAAAAATAGAGTTCCTTTATTATCAAAATTAAAAAAAACAAACAAGGATCTTTTTGTAACCCATTATTCAAAGACATGCGATTGGCAACAAAGAAAACAACCTATTGTATTATCTAAAGTTGAGAAAGAATATATAGATAAAATAGCTCCTGATTCTTATAATAAAAAGGATGAAATCATTGAATATGAAAATAACTATTATATGTGTCCATTGTATTGGGATTTCAAGCGTGATGTTCCCATTACAAAAGAAGAAATAGATGATCAAAAGTTACAATCTTTTATTTTTACCAACACAAAAGAAATACCAAAAGGAAAATATATTTTTCAAATATTCAGTAATAAATATAAAAAAAATAATATTATTTCATTTACAGATAAAAAAAAACATCCAGAAGGAAAATTTATGCCATGTTGTTTTAATTCAAAGAATGAAACTATCAATAAAAGAATAAAAGAAGCTATTGAAAAAGTCGAATTTAGTTATAAAAATAATCAATCTAAATATTATATACAAGATGGAACAAAAGTTCCTTTGGATAAAGACCGATTAGGACATTTAAGTATAAAATTGTCCAAGTTTTTGAGTTATAATTCTATAGATTGTTTTGTAAATAAACAACTCAAAACCAATTGTCTACTAAGAAAAGGAACGCATGATAAAAAGGACGATTCTTTTTTGATTGCTATTTCAAACGCATTTGGTTATAAAAATGTAAAGGATATGCTGAATGTTATCATTGAAAAGGTAAATTTAGATACTATATTAGAATTTCACAATGGAAAATTACCTTCTATTTTTTATAATAAAAAAGGAGTATTGGATAAGCATAGAAAACATTATAAGCAACTCACTGACGCTAAATTTGACTCTTATCGTAAATATAAATTGTTTAAAAAAATGAAAAATAATCCATATGGATTAAAACGAATCATAAATGGTCTGGAAAACTTTCACGTTCAATTATACAAATATATAGACTATATTTATTTGTGGGATATAATTACATCTGGTATTTTAAACCGGAATAACTCCATCAATATGATCATCATCAATGATATAAATGACGACACTAGTGAAAAAATAGAAATATTATGCCCACATTCGGATTATTCCAACTATGTTTTTGATCAAAATAAAGAAAGCATTATACTATATAGATTCAAACTCAATAATAGTGATAAATATGTATATGAAAATGTTATAAAATATACTAAAGAGAAAAAGGAGCATTATTTGTTTGATAAGAGCGATGAACCTATACAACAAATGAAAATGTTTTTACAAGAGATTAATTTAGAAAAATGTAAACCAAGCTTAAAAACTGATGAATATAAAATAAATCATACTTTACGTGAATTATTAGATATGATAAAAGATAAATCCTATGCAATAAAACTACAAGTTTTAAATCATAATGGACAAGTAATTGCTGGAATCATAAAGAATAAGAAGAAACAATATTATTTACCGAGTCGTCCGAGCAGTATTATAAAAGATATAAAATATGACTATGTAGATAATATCGAATATAATAATTATAATGATACATTAGTATTTTTGAATGAATTGAAACATAAATATGAATATGTATTATGTAAACCTACTCATAAAATCATAGAAGCTGGAAATATAATTGGAATATTAACCGAGACAAATCAATATATACATTTATCCGAACCTATGATGAATATAAAAGATGACCTTATACCTATGGAGGAAAGCTCCTATTTGAATTATGATAAAATTCTTAGTGAAGGCGAAAAAACTTATTACGATAACATATCTAAATTAAAATTAGAAGAGCGTTTTTACTCTTTGTTCTTTGAAAAAATGAAAATAATCATAATGAATATAAAACATTTGGTTACAAAACGAGATTTAATAAAGGTAATAGAACAAGAAGACGAAGACCTATCCAATAAAATTTCTCAATTAAAAGAAATGTTAGATAAACATATACATAAATATTTTGAATTTTCTATATTAGAACATGACCCTATACAGGATTTGATAGAGAATATAAATCAGGAGCTTAGAGAAACAGATAATACAAAAGAATATGAAAAGGATTATACATCACAACATTGTTTATTAGAAACACCAGAAGGAAAATGCATTCTTCCAAAAAATAATTTATATACAGGTGAAGACAATGAATATAAATATATACAATATTTCTCTGAAAGTATTATTCGTAATCATAAAATATATAATTCTTTATTTAAGGACCATTATAATATTAATCCTTACAAAAACTTTGATATCAATAAGAATGAAATCCTGTTGTATAAATCCAATTTAGATAAATATTTAAAAGATATGAATGATATTAACAAATATAAACGATATTATGAGATTGATAATAATGAATTAGATGAAATGATCGACTATGCTGAAAAAACTATAGAACAATATCATCTAAGTGATTCTGAAAGTGAACCAGATGTATCTTCAGATGATGAACCACCAAGTGATTCTGAAAGTGATCCAGATGTATCTTCCGATGATGAACCATCAAACAATAAGAACTCATCAGACGAACCCCCAAACAATAAGAATTCATCAGACGAACCACCAAGTGATTCTGAAAGTGATCCAGATGTATCTTCCGATGATGAACCATCAAACAATAAGAACTCACCAGACGACCCCCCAAACAATAAGAATTCATCAGACGAACCACCAAGTGATTCTGAAAGTGATCCAGATGTATCTTCCGATGATGAACCCCCAAACAATAAGAACTCATCAGATGTATCTTCCGATGATGAACCCCCAAACAATAAGAATTCATCAGATGTATCTTCCGATGATGAACCCCCAAACAATAAGAATTCATCAGACGAACCACCAAGTGATTCTGAAAGTGATCCAGATGTATCTTCTCATGATGAACCCCCAAACAATAAGAATTCATCAGACGAACCACCAAGTAAAAAACCATACAAATATAATATCCAAAAAACATATGACCGAGAATTATTAGAAAGAGACAATTGCATTTACGTTCATTATATGCCACATAAATCTATATGGAAACAATATTTTCCACCACGTACCAAACACATAAGAATAAAAACTGACACCAATGATTGTAACTATTTGTTGTTAGAATATATTTTGAAAAAAGAGCTTAAAGGAACCAATGATAAAAACAAGATAAAAACCATGTTGTACAATGCTTATAAAAATAGTATTTTAGATTTTACAGAAGTATTGGAAAAAGAGAAGAAACATTTCGAAAATAAAGAAGAATTATTAACACATATAATGGAAGAAACGTATTCATTGACATCTATCGATATTATGGTATTTTGCGATTATTATAAATTACCTGTTGTATTGTGTAAAGCCAAAAACATTAAAAAAAGCAAACAAAAGAACATTGTATTTTATAAAACACATCCTTCCAATGAACTATATTTTATAAGAGTCATTGACTATGGAAAATTTGATTTATTTTACCATAGAGATAGTGGAATTAAAATAAAAAATGAATTCATAGTAGAACCCATTACAATGAATCATTATATAAATACTGTATATGAATAATAATAGTTGGAGACAAGTAAATAGATATTATAGTCATTCATACATATAATATCTACAAAATTTATAGTTCTAGGTCATAATTGTCTTCTTCTTGTTGTGTTATTTTTACACCTTGTTCTTTTTTCAGATTATGTGAAATTTTGATATTGTCTATGGTACAAGTACCCTTATTCAAATATAGATTTAATTCTTCTTCTTTTTGTTCTTTTACCGATAATTTTGTAAATTGACTTACATCATTCATATTCAAATATACTGAAAAGGACGATGTTCCATAATATCCATCTTGTCCGCACATTACATTTGCGGATACACCTCGCATTTCATCTAATTCACCATGTTTTGCCGCACGAAGAAACATTTCGGTTGTTTCTTCAAAGGAAGCTTTCGCAATAGGTCCGATATCATCATTGTTAATTCCGTGCCTAAATATAGATACCATTTTGTGATTCGTAGTCATTCGGTCACATAATAATGAAATATGATGATGATTAATATACGTTCCGCCAAATTCCATGACTTCTTTTATTTCATTGAATAAACATTTACGCGCAGCTTCAATACCTAATACTTCCAACATTTCGGATATATTATTGGAATAAGTACGTTTATAATCTATAAAGTCAAGGGTTAATACTTCCGCTAAATTCGAACCTACTGTATCTAACACATATATTTTGTTTTTAGTATATAGACTTCCATCATAATTCATATATTTATTAATTTCTCGCAGATTCACTTTTTGTATTTTATTAATACCTCTCAGTACAATTTGATTTAATAATTTTTCTTGAAAGCTTTTTACTAGATAAATGTTATCATCTTCACCTTTGTAATTTGAGCTTAGTTCCCTTTCTTTTTTTAATTTAATTTTGAGAACAATTTGAGACTCTATCTTATCCTCATTACTATAATAACATTGAATATCTTTTTTGTAAATTTGATTCATTGTAAAATGAATTTCTTGTATCGTAATATTCCGATAAAACATTGCCTTGCTATCTAAATAAATATTCAATATCCAACTGTTATACTTGTCTTCGCCACATTCCGAAACGCCTTTCAAAATTTGTTCAACTTCATTATAATATTCCATAAAGGACTCTTCTTTTTTATCATAATCATTATTTGGTTTGTAATGAATTTCACATTTATTGACAATATCCTTGAATTTTATGTGTTCCACACGATTCAATATATCAATCGTTTTATCTTTATCGGTTTCATTTTCAGGATGCATAAATATGGTTAACGATGGATTTTTAATATTTTGGGTCAACGATAATAATTCTTCCATTCGCGGGACTCCGCGTGTCACATTTGATTTACTAGCTACACCAGCATAGTGGAATGTATTTAAGGTCATTTGGGTTGTAGGTTCACCAATAGATTGTGCCGATATCATACCAACCATTTCGCCCGGATTTACAAGTGATTTTTTATATTTGTAAGTAATTTGTTCGAGTAAGAATAACAAAGCATCTTTGTTGTATTTATGTTTATAAATTAGTATAAATGGGTTCAAATAATAATAATAGATCAAATGAAATAATCTACATGGATTATAAATGTTTTCTAAATTATTGTAATATTCATCGATAATATCATACATTTCAAGAGGAGAAATATTCGATACAGATGTATTTGTTAAATGGAACTGATGTTTCACGTTTTGAATAATTTGTAGAAATGGTACAGACGAATAAATGGTCTCATCACTATTATATTCTAATACATATTGGATATATTCATCTCGTTGATTTACTAGAAATTCAACGTCTTTTTTTACCCTCTCAAGAAGTGGAGGTATATTATCCATAAATTCTTTCAACGCGTTTGCTGTAAAATATAACTTATTGTATTTTTTATCGTCTACTTTATAATCATATAACTCGTAAATTTTTTGTGTTGATTTTTCAAACAGGTCGCATTTCATATTTTCCATATGTACCGTATCCATATTGGTAGACCCATACGAAAATTGGATGATTTTATTCTTATTGTTTCGTATTGTTCTATCATAACATACTTGGATATCTTCTAACCCTTTGATTAGTCGTCTTTGAATATAACCGGTTGTACTTGTTTTTACGGCAGTATCGATTAAACCAATACGACCACCAATTGCATGGAAAAACAATTCTTCAGGACGCAATCCTTCAATGAATGAACTTTCTACAAAGCCACGTGAAACTGGATTATCGTCAAATTGCTGATAATGTGGTAATGTTCTATTTGTAAAACTATACGGAATACGTTTATTTTCAACATTTTGTTGCCCTAAGCATGAAATCATTTGTGACATATTTAATTCATTGCCTTTTGAACCACAAGTAATGATGGTTACAAATCTGTTTGATGGGTCTAAATGTTTCATACTTATATCACCAGATTCTTTTGAAGCTTCATTCAAAATATTATTCACTTCACTTTCAAAATATTCTTTGTTAGATAATCCAGATTTATTTACAAATATACCTTGTTGGATATCGTCAATTAGATTCGCTACTTTATTCTTTTTTTCTAAAATAATAGTTTTTACATTGCGAGTAGTATCGTCTGTTGCGATTAAATCGCTCATTCCGACACTGAAACCGGTTGTTTTCATATATTCTGTAACTATAGCTTGTATGTCATCCAAGAAATATTGACAATGTAATGGAGAATAGTCGTTATAAATACGCTGAATTAACCCTTTTCCAGCTTTTCCATACACTCCTTTATCGATTTGACCGCTCATCATAGTTCCATTTTGAATATGAATGTGATTGGAACTATCTGTACGTTCATCATCTTTTTTGTAATTTAATGAAATATTCGGCAATATAGTTGAAATTAATTCATGTGAAGTAAATGTGTTTTTCGATTTATCTTTGAAAATAGATAAGTCTGGTTGAATTGTTTTGGCAATCAAATTCATTGCTTCTTTACGAGAAAATATAATGTTAGGTTTGGTTAATAAATAACTGCCCAATAAAGAATCTTGGAAAATACCAATAATACTATTATTGTTTGCTGGACTAACGATTTGATATGGAATCGCCGCCAAATATTTTAATTCCATTTCAGCCTCATCGTTTTGTGGCATATGCATATTCATTTCATCTCCATCAAAATCCGCATTGTATGGTTTTGTATCCGCTACATTCATTCGGAATGTATCGCCTTTATTTAGTACTTTCACTATGTGCGCCATCATAGACATTCTGTGTAAAGTAGGTTGACGATTAAACAATACATAATCACCATCCAACATATGTCTATGAACTTTGTCTCCTTCGTAAATCATAATGTGTTCACGATCTACATAACGAAGGGATATATTTTCTCCATTTTTCTTTTCAAGAATTTTTGCGCCTGGATACGTATCCGGGCCATTTTTTATCAAATACAACAAATAGTTTTTATTTTCATCGTTTACATAAATAGGCTTTGTAATATTCATCGCTATTTTTAGTGGAACACCTAACTCGGCAATAGATAATTCAGGGTCAGGTGTAATTACCGAACGAGCACTAAAATCAACCCGCTTTCCCATAAGATTGCCTCTTACTCGTCCAGTTTTACCCTTATGTCTTTCGGTAATAGACTTTAGAGCACGTCCTGAACGTTGGGTTACCGGAGATGTTCCTGGGATATTATTATCGACTAAAGTAGCAATATAATATTGTAGCAAAGAGGTCCAATCTTCAATAATTTTGTTGTTACTTTCTGGATCGTTTATTTTTTCTCTTAAACTATTGTTAAATTTAATGATATTGATGATAATATGCGTAATGTCGTCTTCACTTCTTTGCTGAGAGTCTTGTTTTACTGACGGTCTTACGCTTGGGGGCGGCACCGCAAAAATTTGACATATCATCCATTCTGGACGGGACCATTTAGGTGAAAACCCCATAAAGTCTATATCTTCGTCGGTTATTTTTTTGAAAATTTTAGTTACTAATTCAGGGGTATATTTAATAGTAATCACTTCTTTATCGTCATTTGTCCATTCAGCATGTAATGTACAATAACCTTCTTTTTTTATTTTAGGTTGAAGACAACCGCAACCATTTTGGGTGTGTTCTCCACACCTACTTGGTTTTAAATTATTACATATTTGATAAAAATTATCCCATCTTTCATTATGACTATAGTTTAAAACATATTTATAGACTTCTTTTGAAATAAGTAACTTAGAACATTTAAAGCAAATACATTTCAAAATTTTTTGAATTACATTGAAATATTGAATATAAAATACAGGTTTTGCTAAAACAATATGACCAAAATATCCGGGACATTGAATATAATTTTGACCATCCGTAGGACAAATCATACCAGGGTCTAATACACCCATTCTTGGGTCAAATAATCCACCAATTTTTGGTTTCATTCCATTGTAAGTATCTTTACTAGTAATCTCAGCAACCGAATTTCGAACAATTTCATCGGGACTCAAAATGCTGAATTGAATACCAATAATTTTTGACGAAGGTTTATTTTTCATATCCATCCTTTAATAAGTATAAATATATATATTTAATCAATTTTTATAAATATATAAATAATTAAATTTGTATTATGTATGAACGAAGAGTATATCAAATTTTTAAATGCTTTGATATCTTCTAAAAAAGAAGAGACCAATGAACAAGAATCCTCTGAAGATGATGAAGAAGAAGAAGAAGAAGAAGAAGAAGAAGAAGAAGAAGAAGAAGAAGAAGAAGAAATATATGAAGATGTAAACGATGACATTGTCTTAATAAAAGATATTATTCATGACAAAAAAAAGGATAAGTTAAACCAATTATTTGATACGTTTAGTAAATCTATTTACAAAAAAAAAGAAAAACAACTCAAAAAACGTCAAAGTAAAAATTATGATAAATTTGAAAAAATGATTTGTATCCAGAAAAAAAGCGATGAACATGAATATTTTAAATCACTGAGTCCTATGAAACAAGAAACCATTATCAAGCAATTAGAAACTCTAAAACAAGATAAAAACGATAAACCATATAGAATACAATTATTGGAAATGGATATACCAATACATATAAAATCAGTTGTATTAAAAAAAATGGATTCTTTGATGACAATGAGTAAACATAGTGGGGAATATAATAAATTAACCCAATGGATAAATACTTTTTTATCGATTCCATTCAATTCATCTAGTCGTTTGCCAATCAAAAAAGAAGATGGTTTACAATCTTGTAGAGACTATATTATGAAATGTAAACAAATATTAGATGAATCGGTTTATGGTATGAATGATGCTAAAATGCAGTTTATGCAATTAATTGGACAATGGATTAATAATCCCGAATCGATTGGTAATTCGATTGCTTTGAAAGGTCCTATGGGAACTGGTAAAACCACATTATTAAAAAATGGGATTAGTACATTATTAAATCGTGAAATTGGTTTCATTACGTTAGGTGGAGCTACCGATAGTTCTTATTTAGAAGGTCATTCGTATACTTACGAAGGAAGTACCTATGGAAAAATTGTAGATGTTTTAATTCAATGTAAAACAAATAATCCAATCATATATTTTGATGAATTAGACAAAGTAAGTGATTCGCCCAAGGGCGAAGAAATCATTGGTATATTGACGCATTTGACGGATAGTACACAAAATACAAATTTTATTGACAAATATTTTTCAGAGATAAATATTGATATGAGTAAATGTTTATTTATATTTAGTTATAACGATGAAAGCAAAGTAAATAAAATTTTAAGAGATAGAATGTTTGTTATTGAGACAAAAGGATATAGTACAAAAGATAAAATAGTCATTAGCAATCAATTTTTAATTCCCTCTATCGAGCAAACCCTAAAATTAAATAAGGGTGACTTTTTATTTCATGATGATATATTAACTTACATTATAGAACAAAAAACAAGTCAAGAAAAGGGTGTCCGGAATTTAAAAAGAACCCTAGAGATTATATTTAATCGCATCAATTTATATAGTTTGTTAAAACCTTCGTGTTCATTGTTCAATGAAAAAGTAATCAAAAACATAACGTTTCCCTTTGAAATTACTCGGGACATTGTGGACACAATGGTCCAATCAAATAAGGAGACTTTACCGGCTTTGCATATGTATCTTTAAGCATTCGGTTTCCTCCGCGCATGACTAACAAATTATTATTTGTCTCATCTTCGCACATACAACCTGATGATTTGGTGTATAATGAAGGACAACATTCGGGTTTGAATACTTTATCTGTAAATATATCTAATGATTTATCTGGATAGGAATGTATGTCTTCTATCACTTTTTTAGATACATTTCTAGTATCAAATGTTTCAAATAAAAATACTTTATATATGATTACCCATAAAAGTATATATATTACACCTTTGCACATTTAAAACGCCGATTTTCTTAAAAGTTTTTTATTTTATTTCCTGAATATAATAAAAAATTGATTTACTTTTGTTATTAAATAACTTTGTATGAACTTTATCAAAATGAATTCCACTAACGGATATATTTATGTTAGAAATCATCCATCATATGATGTTGATGATGCGTGTAAAATGGGTAAATCAGATAATATTCCTAATAGAGATTCACAATATGCTATTGGTGAGATTAAAAGAGGATATTTTGAAGTTGTATTTGAAGTTCCTATTGAAAAGTTGGGAAATGTTGAACGCTTATTACAAAATGAGTTTCGTAAATTAAATGTTAAATATGATGCAGGAACTGAATTTTACAATAAAAAAATTATTACGCTTATTGAACCTTATCTAATTACACTTGGAATTAAATATAGAAAATTATCAAAACAAGAAATTAGTGATTTAGAAAGACGCAACAGAGTAAGAAAAACAATGAAAAAACTAAATATTCAATCATTAATTCATATACTAAAATCCAAGAGAACAAATAAACAAATTGTTTCCTATATACCAAGAAACGACCAAACTATTATTATTGAAAATTCAGTTATACATTTTCAACAATACGATAGAGGTATGCTTGTATTAATGTGTGGCGTAGGAAAAACTCTAATTTCATTATGGATTACACAAGAACTAAACTCAAATACTATTCTTATCGGTGTTCCTAATATATTATTATTGAAACAATGGGAAGAAGTTATTTGTGTTTTGTTTCAAAGTATTCCGTATTTAATTGTGTCATGTGGTGTAGATATTGAAACTATAATGCGATTTTTAGAAAATAATCAAAAAAAATGTATTGTAATAACTACATATTCATCGGCACATAAAGTATATACTGCAACACAAGCTACGAGATTTGTATTTGGTATGAAAATATTAGACGAGGTTCATCATTTAACTACAAATAATATGCCTTTAGCACACACTACAAAAAAATATATTCAAATGTTAAACATTCCATCTATTAAACAACTGTCATTAACTGCTACACTTAAACAATTAGAAAGTACGTGTGATGATGGTATTGTAGTGTCAAATGATAATGTTGAACATTTTGGAGAAATAATTGATAGAAAATGTTTGCTATGGGCGATTGATGAAAATATTATTTGTGATCATGTTATTCAAACCATTATTACTAATGATGAACAATTCGAACAACAATTATCAAAATTTCATATTATAGAAGAAAATGATAAGAGATTGTTTTTGAGTGCGTTTGCATCTTTGAAAAGCATATTTGACGGACATTCACATCATTTATTGATATATTCAAATAACAAGGATAATTCGTTGAAATTAATTCAATATATAAAAATGCTGTTAGACGATAGTTACTTTGATATACCTGATTTGTATTATTCAAATTACCATAGTGAAATGAAATCAAAAGACCAAAAAGAAATAATAAATAATTTTGAAAAGGCGAAGTTTGGAATAATTACTTGTGTCTATTGTTTGGGCGAAGGATGGGATTTTCCATTATTGGATGGTGTTGTATTTGCTGAAAATATGACATCAAATATCCGTATCGTTCAATCGGCATTAAGAGCAAGTAGAAAAAACAAAAATGATATAAATAAAAAAAACAAAATCATCTTACCAATTTTGAATAGAGATGACTGGTTAGAAAATAATGAAAATCCTGATTTGAAAAAGGTAAGAGAAGTTATTCACCAAATGGGTTTAGAAGATGAAACTATTACTCAAAAAATCAAGGTGTTTAGAATTGAGATTGAAAAACAAAAACCAAAACCAAGAGAAAAAGAAGAAATAGAAATAATTGATGAGTTTGGTGAATATGACGATGAATTAACACAAAAATTAAGATTAAAAACAATAAAAAGAACTGCACTTGCTACAACATATGAAAAAGCAAGAAAAATAATTGCTGATAAAAAAAATATAAAAAGTAAAGAAAGTTATAATAAATTTTGTGAGGAAGATAATAGATTATCCAATGAACCTGAAATAGTATTCAAAGGACAATTTACAAACTGGATAGACTATTTAAGTATTGAACGAGTATATTATGATTTGGAAACTTGTAAAAATAAAGTAGGTGAGTATTTATTGTTGTATCCTGAAATTAAAAAACAATATTTGGATTTATCCATTGTAAGTAGCGAATTATGCAAAATAGATGCTTTATTTCCGCCGAATTGTTTATGGGTTGAATACTATAATGTAAAGGATTTGCGAGATATAATTACTATCACAAATAAGAAAAAGAAAATGGGTGTTATTTTGTAATTTATAAATGTTTAGGTTAAGTAAAAAATCCTTTTTTTTATAATATGATAAAAAAATTGATTTAAAAATAAAGTAATATTATCTTATATAACTATGGCAATGTCAAAACATTATTCATGCGATTTGTGTAAAAAGGTGTTTAATCAAAAGATTGATTTCACAAGACACCAAAGTAAGAAGTCACCTTGTATCACACTATCTGAAATGCAACAAATTAGTCAAACCAATATTTCTAAAATGGATAATAAAACCACACTCATCAGTGTATTCAAAAGTTGTTTGAATATATTGAGAGACAATGAAGGTTTAACTGGTGAGAAAGCATTAAGAACTATGTCTTATTTGCTAATATTAAAATTACTTGAACCCCATTTTGGTAGGGAAATCAATATTGACGAGTATGAATATGATTTTACTCATATTGAAGATGAAATGATTGAAAAACATAAAAATAAATTATTAGAAATTGTTCGTTTCACACATCTTGCAAACGAAAAAGAAGATAATATTCCTGTAAATATGAAATATTTATGGGATGACATTTTATCAAATCATCCTACCACAAAAAATATATTCTTAAAAGGCAAAGGGTTTGATATCCAACATAAATCTACCTATAAAAAATTAATTGATAAATTAAACTCTCTTGACAAGACACATACAGAATGCGATGTGTTAGGCAATGCTTATGAAGAAGTTATTCAAGATATTATGACTGGTAAAGTGTTGGGTCAATTCTTTACTCAACCATTAGTCAAGAAAATGATGGTGACACTTATTGACCCTCAAATTTATCCGGATGGAAAAATAGATACATGTGGAGACCCTACTATGGGAACAGGTGGGTTCTTAATCACCTATTTACAAAATATTATGATACAAGCAAAGAATAAACATATTAAACTTGATTGGGTTTTTATTAAGAATGAAGGATTATATGGTAAAGAATTAGAACCAGATACATATCAATTAGCAGTTTCTAATATGTTAATCTCAACAGGACATATGTTTGAAAAATTGGATAGAGGGGATAGTATTCGTGTTCCAATTACAAGAAAGTTTGATAATATACTTGCTAATCCACCATTTGGAATTAAAGGATTAAAATATGATGATTTTGAAAGTCCAATGAAACGTGAATATGTTCCAATAAAAACAGATAATGCAGTTAGCTTATTTATTCAAGCAATAATTTATATGTTGAAGATTAATGGTAAATGTGCGGTAGTATTACCTGACGGACAAGATTTATTCAGTAAATCTAATAATAGATTAGTTGCAATTAGAGAATATTTATTGAAAACGTGTGATTTGAAAGAAATTATCTATTTACCATCAGGTATATTTACCTATACAAGTATTAAGACTTGTGTGTTCTATTTTGTGAAAAAGAGAGAAGGAAAAGATGTTTTAGAAACCAAAATTAAAATCGGAAAAACTCAAAAAGAAACTGGGCGAGATTACAAGTTTTCAAAAACACATCAAACAACCAAAGTAAAGTTTTATGATTACAATCCGTATGAAGATGTTAAGAATTTATTGGTTGAAGTGCCAATTGAAAATTTGGCATCAAATTCATACTCACTAAATTATGCCGAATATATGAAAGACGATGCAGAAGAAGACCAATACGAAGAAGGGGGTGTAGTAAAAACCTTGGGGGAAGTTTGTAAATTCTTACCCAAAAGTAAAAGAAACGCAAAGTATGGCGGTGATGAAGGCATATATCCATTTTTCAAAAGTTCAATGATTGTTAAAAAATATGTGAATGAAGCTGATTATGAAGAAGAAAGTTTAATTATTGGTGATGGAGGAGAACCAAATGTAAATTATGGTTTAAAATTTTCAACAAGCGATCATTGTTATATTCTTCAAAATAAAAATAAAATCATTCTAAATTTGAAATATTGTTATTATTATTTATTTCATAATTTAGATATAATGGATAAATTATATACAGGAGTTGCCATAAAAAATATTTCTAAAACAAATATTGAAAACATAAAAATCCCCATCCCCCCACTTGAAAAGCAAGAAGAAATCGTCAAATATTTGGATTTCATCTATGAGAAGGCGAATAAAACAAGTCAGGAAAAAATCAAAGAGTTGAAAACCTTGAACGAGTTTTGTTTAAATACTCAAAAAATGTTTGGCGAGAATGTTGTGAAAACATTAGGGGAAGTTTGTAAATTCAAAAACGGAAAAGGAATAAAAAAAGATACATTAGTTGAAGGAGAATATCATGTAATTGGAGGAGGTCAAAAACCAATGGGATTTCATAATGAATATAATGCAGATGAAAATACAATATTATGTTCTTCAAGTGGAGCATATGCTGGATTTATTAGTAAATATAATAAAAAAGTATGGGCGAGTGATTGCTTTTCAATAATACCAAAAAATAACTCAATAAATAACACCTATTTGTATTATTTGTTAAAGTCTATCCAAGATAAAATATTTAAATCACAATCAGGAGCCGCACAACCACACGTATATTCAAAAGATTTACAAAATATAAAAATCCCAATTCCGTCACTGGAACGCCAACAAGAGATTGTTGAGTATTGTGAATATAATGATACACTCATTAAACAATTAGAAAAAGAGATTGAAAACAATAAAAAACAAGCTGAGAAGTGTATTACAAGTATTGTAAAAACTCAGGTTCTTGAAGAACAAGATGATACAATTTAATTAAATACTGAACCCATTTATGAAGTTCAAGATGAAATAACATATATTGAAGACGGATTTGTAATTGAACCAAAACCAAAGACCAAAGTTATTATCAAGAAAAAGGTAAAGAAACCTCTCATAATTGAGGATGAGCTTGAAGTATAACTATTTACATTCAATTATTCACAAGTATAATTTTAGTGTAAAACCTAATTAATTATAAACATTTTTTTTATTCCAAATTTTTATATCATATAATATAATTATTATATGATATAATGCCTACTCATAAAAGCGAAGATTATAAATTATATGCCGTTGAATAATATTTAACAGAAGACAATACACAGGAAGAAGTGTGTAAAAATATTCAAATGTTCTGCACGAAGTTTGTTAAGATGGGTTAATAAATATAATGAAAATGGTGAAATAAAAAGACACAACCGAAAACCTGTTGCGTATAAAGTTCATAAAAACCAAGTGAAGTTTATATTAGATGAAATAAAGATAAATAAAACTATTACGATGCAGGATTTACTTGAAAATTAAAAGAAAAATACCCTACATTAACATTAAGTCGTTTTCATTTGAACCGAATCGTAAATGATAATAATATTACATTAAAAATTACAAGAATATGACACGAACCAGTTAAACGATTTGGTAAAGATATTGACATAAACGCAAAGTCAAGAAGTATTCAAAAAATATACAGGAATATTTGCTATTTCGGTTGATGGTGTGATAGAATGGGATTTATATGAAAAAGGTGGAATAAATACAGATAGGTTAATTGAATTTTTAGAAAAAAATATTACAAGTAAATTAAGAAATAAATTAATTATATTAGATAATGCGAGTAGTCATAGAAACGAAAGAATAAAAGAATTAGTGAATAAACATAACAATATATTATATGCTGTTCCGTATCAACATTTTACCAATTCTATAGAAAATTATTTTACTATGCTAAAATCACGATTGCAAAAATTAGATGGGTTAACACATTTAAAATTAAAAGAAAATATATTAAAAGTAATAAGAGACATACCAAAAGAAAAGTATGAAAATATATTTAAGGGTTCTTATAATAGAACAGAAAAATATGTAAAAAAACCATCAAATAGGACACGAAAACTAAAAAATTACCTACCTTAAAATCGGCGTTTTAAATGTGCAAAGGTGTAACATATAATAATACATTATTATTTACTAGCATAATTTATATATCGAGCATCATTTGTGTAATCATTATTTATTTTATTTTCTTTCTCTAATTCGGTTTTGTTTTCAACTCCAGTTTCAATCTTATTGGTTAATAATGTAAATTCTTTGTCTAATTTATTATATATTTTATTCAAATCACGTTGTTTGTATTTCAAATAATCTATTTTATTCTTCACAATATCATTGTATTTTTTGGTTGATTCGGTTACATCTTGTTTTATGTGTGATTCATATAGACCAATTTGTTTTTTTACAAATCCAATCAAATATTTTATTTTATCAAAAGATTCTTTCATATGCGCCAATAATGGTGTTTCATTATAAATAGTTTGTTTTATACAATATTTTAAATTCTTTAATGTATAGTCATGTGGTTTTATGGAATCATCTGGTTGTAAAAATCCTGACATAAAAATATAGTCACATCGATTTTCTTGCCAATTTCTACCTAAAAATGTTTTTTTTAGATAAAAAGATAATATAAAAATAATTATAAAAAATACAAATAAGAGTACAAAAGCTGGCGCACTAGATATTTGACGTGACTTTTCAATTGTAGTATCTTCATATAATTTGTATACTATAGAGTTCATATTATATTATATCATTTATTTTATTTAACGATTCTGTTATAGAGTCATTTGTTTTCTTAATTTTTTCATTCATAGTATTCTTTGTTTTATCGAGACGTTTCATATCATTCACCAAGTATTCATTTTGTGACTCGTAATCATTTTTTAATTGAGACAAAAAGTCTTCGTTTTCTTTCTTCATTTCAGATGTAATATTATTTATATTTTCTACCATAGTATCGTTTGTATTCTTAATTTCACTATAAATAATGGGTTGAACATCTTGTATACAGGTTTTAAAGGAAGAACCACTATTTTCAAATCCACCTATTTTTCCACTAATCATTGTAATAGGATCACACCTATTATTATTCTTGTTTTGAACCATAGTAATCATAATATAAATATAGTAATAATACATAATGGTAATTACAAATACAATCATCACTACATTTCTTAAAATATAATCATTCATTATTATAATATAGAAAATAAATATATATAATGAATAATATGGCATTAATCCAAGAATATTTCTCTTTATTGAACAACTATAAAGAGAAATATGGAGACAAAACCTTACTGTTTATGCAAGTAGGTAGTTTCATAGAAGTCTATTCAAAATCACCAGAGGATAAAGATATGGTAGAGTTTACCACAACGTGTGAGTTAAAAATCGCAAATAAACCGTTAGGAAAAGATAAAATATATATGGCTGGATTTCGAGATTATATGATAGACAAATATATTCAAAAAATGGTATCTACTTATATTGTGGTAGTGTTTGAACAAATGGAACAAGATGGTATTATAGTACGAAAAGAAACCGGTATATTTAGTCCTGGAACCATATTTAATCCTAGTGAAACATTGACGAATCATATTACATGTGTTTGGATACACAAAACCAATAAATTATTTCATGAAAACTATGTGTTTGGATTTACTACATTAGATTCGCATAGTGGAAATTTATATACAAACGAATATAAAGTTCCTTATTATCATAATCCAACCACTTACGATGAAATTGAAAAACACATATCCATATATAATCCAATTGAGATTATTTTTATTCATAATATAGAATCCAAACAAATGGTTGATATCATACAATATATGAATACTAAAAGTAAAAAAACCACCATTATTTCATTGAATGAACATACATTCTTATCAGAACAAGCTAAAAAATGCGAACATCAAATGTACCAAGAAGAATTGATGGATAAATATTTTCATAAAAATAATCTAGCCCATGATATTATTTCCTTTCAATCGTTGTGTTTTTTGTTAAACTATGTAGAACAACATAATCCGGGATTGGTAGACAAAATAAAGGAGCCAAAGATTGAACCCGAAGATACTCGTTTGATATTGGCGAATCATTTATTAAAACAATTGAATATATTAGAAACAGACCAAAGCCAAGAACATAAGTATTCGTGTATTATGTCTCTATTGAATGAATGTAAAACAAAAATGGGAAAACGATTGTTCCAATATATATTGGTAAATCCAACTAGAGACCCCCACATTTTACAAGAATCTTATAATATGACTCAGCATATGATTGACCATCAATATGATTGGACGTCTTATTTTAATTCTATGAAAGATATGGACTATATACTTCGTAAAAATATTTTAAAGAAATGTACTCCAAACGACTATCATCATGTATATGTTTTTTGTAATCAGTTGACGCAAATAATGAATACATTAGACGAGCATCTAATGAAGTATATTGACTCTAGAAAAACATTTTCTATGATTCAAACTATAAAAGAAACGATTGAAGGATTTTTTAATTTGTCTCTACTTAGTCAAATTCATAATTGTTCTTTTGATAAATATCCAGAATATATGGATGAAATGATTTTGCCCGGAAACGACTTTACATTAGATACTATGATCGAACAAAAAATAGAATCCAAAGATAAATTAGAGGCATTCATACAAACCCTAGAAGATATATATAAAACATTGGACAAGAAAAGTAAGACCAACGTGATAAAAATACACGAGACAACCAGCGGTATTTCTTTATTGATTACGAAACGTCGTTATAATATTTTATCGAAACATATACAATCTTTGGATATTGAATATGTATCGAAGTGTACCAAGTATAAAAAAGTATTTCACGTCGAAAATATTTTGAAACACGAATACAATTCAACCACATACAGCCTAGGTGGTGATTTTCTAGATAACATTACAAAACAAATTTGTAATGATACATCTTCTTTTATGAAACAAGTTCATTTGGTATACGATACTTTTCATAGTAAAATAAAAGAAGATAATTTATATCATTTGATTGATGTATGTAAAACATTAGATCTTTTACATTGTAAAATGTTAATTGCTACTAAAAACAATTATAGTAAACCCAATATAGATGCTACTACCAAAGAGTCTTATTTAGATATGAAAGAACTAAGACATCCACTGATTGAAAAAATAGAGACAAATGAATTGTACGTAACCAATGATATTTGTCTCGGAAAAGAACATTCTGGCATGTTATTATTTGGAACAAACGCAGTGGGTAAAACCAGTTTTATTAAGTCGATTGGTATTGCTGTTTTAATGGCTCAATGTGGATTATATGTACCTTGTAAGGAAATGACTTATGTACCTTACCAATATTTGTTTACGCGCATCATTGGAAATGATAATATTTTTAAAGGATTGTCCACCTTTGGTGTAGAAATGAGCGAACTCAGGGTTATTTTGAAATATGGTAATTCACATAGTTTGATATTAGGTGATGAATTATGTTCAGGTACCGAAATAGATTCAGCACTAAGTATATTTGTCTCTGGATTAGAAAAAATGTACAAAGAAAATAGTTCCTTTATATTTGCTACCCATTTTCATCAAATCCAGCATTTTGATGAATTGCGTCAAATGAGTAAATTACAAATGAAACATTTAACCGTTGAATATAATCCACAATGCAAATCACTCATTTATAATCGTAAACTAAAAGATGGTGCCGGAGAAAGTATTTATGGCCTTGAAGTTTGTAAATCTTTACAATTACCGGATTCGTTTTTAGACCGTGCCTATGAGATACGTAATAAATATGACAAATCATATAATAATATTTTAAGCTACAAAACATCCAAATACAACAAAGATAAACTACGAGGAATGTGTGAATTTTGTAAATGTGAAATGAGTAATGAAATACACCATTTAAAATATCAAAAAGACTTTAAAGATAGTCAACTTCATCACAAGGCGAATTTATCTTCTGTATGCGAGACTTGTCATGATAAAATACATTCCTTAGGATTAATTTATGAACGAAAAAAAACGATGAAAGGTGACTATATATTAATCTCTAAAAATTGATTAAAAAATAAACATTATTAATATATAAGAATGTTGATTCCAGTAAAATGTTTTACGTGTGGAAAAGTGATCGCGAATAAATATCCGGTTTATTTGGCCTTAGTAGCGGAACAAAAAAAAGATAAAGATAGTATCCAATATTTAGATACTGAAAAAATCGAAAAAACCATTGAAGGAAAAGTACTGGACGAATTAGGACTGGTCGATGTTTGTTGTAGGCGTCATATACTTACGCACGTAGATATTTTATAATTATATACTATATATATGGCTCGTTCTTCATTTCACTTGAAAAAATTATGTACCCCCTCTTTATTATATTTTATTGTATCTTTTCTAGCATTATTTTTTATTGGAATACAAAACTCAAAAAATGTTGAAATACTTTGTTTAGGTAAATTTGAATGTTATGTTGGAAATAATATGATGATTTTTCTATTGAATGCTATATACATATTGTTTTGGACATTTATTTTAGACTTATTGTGTAAAAATGGATGGACTGATTTGTCGTGGTTCATTTTTTTATTGCCTTTTATTTTGTCGTTTCTTTTTTATGGACTCATACTCTTTAAGTTTAGTTGATTTTAATCTAAAAATAAAATAAATAAAAATAGTAATGGACGAAACAAAAATACACGAAATCTCTTTAAAATATATTGAATCTTATTTTAATGAGAATACTTTGGTAGACCATCAAATAGATAGTTGTAATTATTTTTATGAAAATGATATAAAAAAAATTTTTTATGATTTGAATCCAATTGAGTATATCTATAAAGATTCAGACGATAAAGATTTGTATAAAATTAATCTATATATAGGCGGCAAAGATTCCGATAAGATTGAATATCATTCGCCTATGATGGTAGAAGGCAATAAACGTCATTTGTACCCCAATGAATGTCGATTAAAAAACATTACTTACGCAACAACCATTTATTATAAAGTAGACGTAGAATATGTGTTTCTAACACGAAAATCTACTATTCGCAAAACCTATCCAGAAGAAAATTTTTATTGCTTAGGGTCATTTCCAATTATGTTAAAATCTAAATTATGCTTATTAAACAAGTTAAATAAAGACGTTTGTTATCAATTAGGAGAATGTAGACATGATTATGGTGGATATTTTATTATAGATGGAAAAGAAAAAGTAATTATACCTCAAGAAAAGTTTGGAGACAACATCATATATATTAGAACATTAAATGATGATAAACACGATTTTTCAATTGAAATTAAGTCAGTATCAGAAGACCATTCTAAACCAAAGCGTACTATGGCTATTCGTCGTGATATACATCGTGGTCATTTGTTAGTAGATATACCTAATGTCCGATTACCTATACCTCTTTTTATTGTGATTCGTGCGCTAGGTATTATAAGTGATAAAGATATATGTAAATGTATATTATCTGATTTAGACGACAATGAAAAATATTTAGAACTATTGAGACCATCCATAAATGACGCAGGTACATTTTATACGCAGTTAGCTTGTTTGAATTATATATCCGTATTTTTAAAACATAGTACTGTAAATGAAACCCATAATATTTTAACCAATTACTTATTACCACATATGGGAGAAATGAATTACCACGCAAAGGCATTGTTTTTAGGATATATGACATTTGAATTGTTGAAAACCATCCACGGCGACCGACCGTTAACAGATAGAGACAATTACAAATTCAAACGCGTTGAAAGCACAGGCACAATTATGAAAGCATTGTTTACTGAATATGCTAAAATTATGAAACAAGAAATTCACACCATTGTTGAAAAGGAAATGTATTATAATAATTCATTGTATCTAGATGAAAACTTACATGAACAAGATTTCAATCCAGAAAAATCTAATATTTTATATTTGGTCAAAGACCATATATTCAATGAAAAATATATTGAACAAGGATTTAAAAAAGCGTTCAAGGGTGATTGGGGTGCATATGGACACACCAAACGACTGGGTGTGATTCAAGACTTGAATCGTTTGTCGTATAATTCTTTTTTGACCCATCTTAGAAAAATAAATTTGGAAGTAGATAGTAGTTCAAAAATGGTTGGTCCGCATTTGTTACATGGTTCACAATATGGTTACTTAGACCCAGTAGACACACCAGATGGCGCCAATGTAGGTTTACATAAACATATGGCGATTATGTGTAATATAACTAGAGCCATTCCAAATGAAATCATATATGATTTTATTAAAAATAATTTTGATATATTATCCTTAGAAAGGTCTTCCTTTTTACAAATACATAATCATTTTAGATTATTTATCAATGGATTGTGGGTGGGCATTGTGATTCAGGATCCAATTCATTTTAAACAACAGTTTATTGACTTTAGACGAAGAGGAATAATACCTAATACCATTAGCATTTGTATTCAAATGAATGATAAATATATTTTTATTTATAGTGATGAAGGAAGACTTATACGACCATTAATTTATTATGAAGATAATCAAGTGGTTATATATGACAAAGAACCAATAAAATGGTCTAATTTGGTAAAAACAAAAAATAAAGTATACGAAATAGATGACCAATCCAAAGAACGCGTCTACTTAGAATATATGGATTCATCCGAAATAGAGATGTGTTATGTCTCGATGGAATACAAAGAAACCTACAAAGGACATACGCATTTGGAAATTCACCCTTCATTGATGTTTGGTATTATGGGGAATCAAATTATTTTTCCAGAAAACAATCAATTGCCTCGTAATTTGTTCGGATGTGGTCAAGCCAAGCAAGCGGTTTCTTTATATCATTCAAATTTTATTAACCGTATTGATAAAATGGGTATTGTATTGAATTATGGACAAAAACCTATTGTTCGTACACAATATTTTAATTATATTCACGAAGAACAACACCCTTATGGGGAAAATGTAATTGTTGCCATCATGTGTCACACTTCTTATAATGTAGAAGATGCCATTTTAATCAATGAATCGTCCGTCAAACGCGGATTATTCAAAACCACCTATTACAATATGTACGAAACCATGGATGAGATTACTATTGCTGGAAAAAATGAAAAACGAATTGATAGAGTATTGAATCATGAATTAACCAGAGACACCAAACCTGGGTATAATTATAACAAATTAGATGAGAATGGACTTATATTTGAAAATACTATAATGGACGATAAAACGGTTGTCATTGGCAAAGTCAATATAATAAACAATGAAGTATTTGATAGTAGTGTATTACCTAAAAAAGGACAATTAGGTTATGTAGATAAAACGTTTATTTATAATAAAGATGGTCGAAAATTAGCCAAAGTTAGAATTCGTGAAGATAGAAGTCCTGCCATAGGAGACAAATTTTGTAGTCGATGTGGTCAAAAGGGTACTATTGGAAATCTTATACCTGAAGAAAATATGCCCTTTACAAAAAATGGATTAAAACCTGATATAATTATAAATCCGCACGCATTACCAAGTAGAATGACAATTGGTCAACTGATCGAAACCTTATTAGCAAAGTTATGTTGTGCTAATGGAATGAGTGCCAATAGTACTGCGTTTTTAAACAAAGGACCTAAACACGAAAACATTGGTAAGCATTTGAACGATTTAGGATATCAATCGGAAGGAAATGAAATATTATACAATGGATTAACTGGCGAACAAATTACGAGTGAAATATTTATGGGACCAACTTACTATATGAGATTGAAGCATATGGTTAAAGATAAAATAAATTATAGAGCTACTGGTCAAAGAGACTTAATGACGAGACAAACCAATCACGGACGAGCCAACGATGGTGGATTACGTATTGGTGAAATGGAACGCGATGGTGTCATATCTCACGGAATGAGTGCGTTTTTAAAAGATTCTATGATGAAACGTGGCGATGATTATAAAATGGCCATTTGTAATCAAAGCGGTACAATTTCGATATACAACAAAGACAAAAAACATTTTTATAGTTTATTATCGGATGGTCCTATAGAATACGATATGACAGAACAAAATATGAATCCATATTTAATCACTAAATATGGTAAAGAATTTAGTGTAGTAAATATACCTTATAGTTTCAAATTGTTGATGCAAGAATTAACCACAATGAATGTTCAAATGCGAATCATTACAAGTGATAATGTCACCAAATTAACCCATGGAAGTGTATATTTAAAACCCAAAGAACAAGAAACAAATGATGATTTATTTATAAGTGATAATTCCAATGAAAATGATAATTCCAATGAAAATGATAATTCCGAACCTAAAGAATCTATGCCAATCTTGAACGATAATTCACTCATGGAAGAATCACTCCCCATAGAAAATTTAACACCAGAGTCATCTCTTATAGGTGAACAACCTCCGACTATTCCAGAACCTCCTCCTCCACAACCTGAACAACAACCTCCGACTATTCCAGAACCTCCTCCTCCGCAACCTGAACAACAACCTCCGTCTATTCCAGAACCTCCTCCTCCATCTATTCCACAGTCTTTATCTATTCCACAACCTCCTATTCCACAACCCGAACCTCCTCCGTCTAATCAACAACCTTCTTCTGAAAATAGTTTGACTGATTATAACTCAACCGAATATAACTCAACTCAAGAATCACCTGAACAAGTATCCACAAATTCTTCTCAAATATTACGTGTAAATAAAATAAATTAAAATTGATTTAAAATACAATCTATATATATATTAGTCATGAACAAAGAATCTGAAATGATCGAAAAATCTGTATCCCAAATGGAGCACTATTTAAAGTTAAACGACTATGAAATTGAACCTGTATCTAAGAAAAAATATAATGATTTAAAAAAGGGATATACTGAAATAAATGTATTTTATCATAAAAAAGAACTTATAGATAAACATCCAAAAGTATATTTATTTTATAGTTATGAAACATTCAATAAAAACACCTTAGATAAAATAATATCAAATAGTCATTTAGAAGAAAAGGATATGTTATTGATTGTAACAAAGGATTATGCTTCTACTATAAATGAATATTTGAGAACAAGATGGTCTCATTTATACATTAATGTTTTCAAAATAAATGAGCTCCAATACAATCTTTTAGAGCACTCCTTTGTTCCCAAACATGTAAAATTATCCTTTTTGGAAAAAAAAGAATTATATTTGAAATATAACATAGAAAATGATAAACAATTACCACAAATTAGTAGGTTTGATCCTGTTGCCAAAGCAATTCTATTAAGACCCGGTGAAGTATGTAAAATTATTCGTTATGATAAAATTTCATTACAAAATGATTATTATAGAATATGTGTAGGATAAATATATATATACTATAATGAGTTGTGATTTAAAAAAAACATCTTCGGATTACGTAAATGATTTAAAAAACTCAATAGATTTGAATCAACTCAACCAATGTATTCAAAAAACAATAGACGAGAGATTGAATAGTTTAGTTAAAAAAGAAGAATCTGTCTCCTATAGAACCAACGAATCACAAGATTATTTGACGATGTCTTCTATGAATGAAAGTACATTAGACATATATACCTATAATTTTTATTTTGTAATATTCAAATTATTATTGTTTGGTGTTCTTATTGGGTCTTATTTTTTATTATCAAAATAATATATATGTTGAAAAGAGCAACTATATTATGTGTATCATGGGTAATTATAGCATTATTTTTATTAAGTATAATCATCGTTTATAACACAATATATCAGTCTTTAATAACCTCTATGATGACTGTTTTATGTTTAGGTATATTTATATTTTATAATTACAACAATTTGAAAATATAAACAATATATAATGAGAAATTATCTATTGTTTATATTATTGGTTATCATTTGTATAAAAATATTTGTAGTATATTATGAACCAATGACTGATATGGTTGATATAATTGGTATGGGTTACGATGAATCCATAGCAAAAAAAATTATAGAAGATCAAGGTACCATATGTGCTGTTCCAGATGATTCCGATGGAACAAGCATTGGATTATTAACTGAACTAAATGCCGAAGAAAAACAAGAATTATTGTTCAAAGATTATAAATTAAAAATAAAATCAGGTGAGCAATTTCATAAAAAATTAAATAATCTTGAACAACAAATTTTTATTAGTTTTTATGGTCCAGAAGAAAACAAATGGAAACCGATATACGATGAATGGAAACAAAAAAGAAATCACGCAATTGATAGTAAATTATCTGGAAAATGTAATACTATACAAAATATAAGTTTATTAAGCGATGATGAATTATATGATCTTATAAAAGAAAAAATAAAAACATTAAGCTATTTAGAAAAAATAAATCAAGATAATTATGTAAACGATTATTTATCCAATCGTGGAAGCGAAGACCCTCATTTATCTATTCGTAAAATGCAATATAGAAGTATTGAAGAAGATTCTTTACATTTGTACAATAGTTATATAAACTGGATTTATTATTTATTATTCATCAGTTTATTACTTTTACTTTATAGTCAATCAAAATTAAATCCAGTAAAAAATGGATTTATATATATTGTATTGTTGTTATTACCAATTGTCATTTATCCTTATATATTCAAACTTTTCCAATTTGTATTCACTTATTTTAGAGACGAATCAAAAAATGCTTTTCCAAAAAACGCATTTATGAAAGATTAAATATCTACTTCTTTGATGTGAATATTTTGCCATCCACCTTTAGGACATTTTCCATATTTTTTTTCAAGATATTCGCGTAATTCTCTAGAGCTAATATGACTTGTTTTACCGTATTCATTTTTAAACCAATCGTTAAATATAGTATTGACCATTCCTATTTTTAAGCTACCGAGTGCGTCATTTGGCTCTTCTACAATTTGAGAATGACAAAATTCCAATATTACATCTTGACCTTTCCGATAATTTTCAGTAGGTTCTAATACGCATGGTCGGTCAATAACTTTACCTTGTGTTTGGAATGCTTTTTCAACCAGCATACTGAAAAACACTGGTGCCCAATATTTGAATTTTTGATTTAAATTTTTATCAATCTTGAACTGATATGGATAATCTTTTTCTGGAAAGGCGCGATCTTCATAAGGATGATCGGTAAACTTTGATTTGAATTCGCATACACGAATACGTCTCCATGTACCATCGTCATTACTTTTTACATCAAATAATACATTTGTACATACAACTAATTTAAATTGCGGAATAAATGTAACACTATCTTTGAATAATGCTCTACACTGAATAGGATCACCGCCTGTAATTTCTTTCATAATTCCTTCATTAATAGTGTCTCCTTTACTTAATTCTTGCATCACGGCGTAACGCCGTCCAATCAATTGATATACTTCAGATGATGTCGAACCAATACTGGTTCTCTTTTGGGTAATCAGTGTACTTGGTACTGTTCCTTTATAATCACCTAATATTTTACTCATCAAATCGACTAATATACTTTTACCATTTGCGCCAACCCCTAAATAAATATTAAACGTTTGATTGTTGTTGGTTCCAATTAAGGTAGAGGCTAAATGTTCCCACATATACTCGCGAAGGTCTTGTTCAGGAAATAATTGATACATAAAGGTATTCAGTTCATCGATTATCTCTGGAGAGACTTCTTGATAATGTTGTAAAGGCATATAATCTATATTGGTGGTTTTATGGATATAATCATTTTGACTGCCTTTACGAAATTCTTTTTGTTTGATATCCACTACCCCATTTTTACAACCCACCAAATAAGGGTTAGTATCTAACTTATTATAAAACTCTTTGTCATAAAATAACTCACACGATTCTTTCATGACATTATTTTTTTCACTCGATGTTTTTAAACATTTGGCTAATTTAGAAAAATTACCTGCGATATTTTTAGATTCTTCGCTATCTTTATTGCCTTCTTTTAGTCTTTTTTGTACATATTTAAAATAAATATTATAAAATTTGGTAGATAATAGGTTACGCAAAGATGTACCGCTATCATTTTCAATCCATCTATTTTCTTCGAAACTATACCATACAGAATGTTTGATATTTACGCATTTATAATTTTCTTTATATATTTGATTCAATGTATTGGCTAGGTCCCAATGGGTTACATTCATCAACGAATTATGAATATATTTGTCTAAACTTTTATTACGAACTTCATTGTATTTTTCCATACTAGATTCTTTTGCCCAATAAATAATCGACCTATAACTCAGATCTCGTTCATCAAAATGATTCCATTTATGGAATAGTTCAGATACATTTCCCCAATCAAAGGATGGACTTTGACTACTAATTTTCAACCAAGAAATAAATAATTTTTCGCTTGTATTTTTTAGCGCCATACCTACTTTAATCCATTTATTGTAACTTCCTTCGCCGTAATAACTTTCATCCAATATCATTGTATAATTATGGGTATCTTTGATATATTCTTCTTCTATACTACAATCTTTCAATAATTCGTCAATACAGGCATCTAACATAGAAGGATTATCTATTTTTTCATACGACACATTAGAAGAACTAATTAGTTTTACTTTACATTTACGACTTTGTCCACTTTCTCGTTGTGTTTTCAATAGGGCATATTCTTCTTGGATATCCTTATTTTGACGCAACTCAATTAAATTTGTATTTCTAGCAGTAAATTCAACAAAATGCTTACATATATAGTCCTCATTGATTTCCAGTTGCTCGATGTTCCATTCATTTTCTTGGTATTGTCCTTTGAATCTATAGGTCAGTTCATAAGCTTCATTTCCAGGTTTTTGAGACCCATACAATTGCCAATTGACCGACCCTTTCATAACCCCTTCATCCACGACTTGGTCCCAAGTATTGATGACTGGTAAATTCTCATAAATACTGGAAATCTTTTTTAACAATTTGTCTCTAAGAATAATCTTTTCGGTAAAATCCATTTTAACATCCATTATAATATGAATACCATCTTTGGTAACGTCTTCTAATGATGTATTTACGTTAGGTTTTTCAAAGATAGAACAAGAAATGAATTTGTCATTTGGAACTTTTATTTCGGATAATAAATCAAATAAAAGTTCTACTATATGTACAATATGATCCATATTGTGTTGACGCTCATCCACCTCCGGAACATAACGAAAGTCCAAATCAATTAACAATGGCCCTTCTTCCAGTTGTTTTTCTGTAAAATATGCCTTTTTTTTTTCTATTAAGACATGTTTTTTATATACTTTATAAAAAGAATCTATGTCTTCGTATGGAATCACATAACTACCGCCATATATGCCTAGTTTCTCGCATCCAATTTTTGTATGCGTGTGACCATTTTTTGATGAGTATTTTTTCATCCATACGTCCATAATATAAATATGAATATAATTTTATATCAATTTTTATTAAAGAAAAAACTATATATATGTATAATGAATCGTTCAGCTAAGAGAATCGTATTAGACGTAAAAGATATTATGAATGACCCTATCGATAATATCTTTTATGAACCAGATGAAGATGTTGTAAATATGGGTTATGCTATGATCATTGGACCTAAAGATACGCCATATGAAAATGGCTATTACTTCTTTGATTTTATTTATCCAGATAATTATCCATTTGCTCCACCTAAGATAATCTTTAAAACATACGACGGTAAAACCCGTTTCAATCCAAACTTATATATGAATGGTTATGTATGTTTATCTTTACTGAATACATGGCCTGGTGAAAAATGGAGTGCATGTCAGTCGTTACGTTCTATTTTACTATCTTTGTGCACTTTATTTCACGAAAATCCTCTTATCAATGAACCAGGTATAAGTATACGAAATACAAATGTTGAACCTTACAATAATATTATTCATTATAGAAATATAGAAGTAGCTATATTAAAATGTTTGAATATAGATGACATAGAACATAATTACAAACCATTTTACCCCATAATAAAAAAACATTTTATTCAACATTATTCATCTCTTAAATTAGATAAACCTAATGAAACATATACTACAAATATTTACAATTTATATTGTGAAACCAATTATATTAAATTATCTAAAATATTGGAATTAATATATAATGAATTAATAAAAATTGATTGATAAAAAGTATTTATATACTATAAGAATGAAGTTTTGTGAAGTATGCGAAAATCTGTATTATTTAAAAATATCAGAAGAAGATAATAGTTTGCATTATTATTGTCGAAAATGTGGAAATACCAAACAGCAAACATCTAGCGAATGTATAAAAGAAGTAACTTATACAAAAGATAATCAAACAGACCAAAACATAAATACTTACTTGAAATACGATCCGACTATACCTTATTCGAATCAAATCAAATGTCCAAATAATTTGTGTGACACAAATCAATCCAAGGAAGTTAAACCTAAAGTGATTTATTATAGGTACGACGAACAACAACTTAAATATATGTATATGTGTACAATTTGTGATTCTTCATGGAAGTCATAGAATGATTTACTATTACAAAATTGATTTAAAATTATATATAAACTTATTATAATGAGTGATGAAGAATATGAAAATAGTGTATTGGAACAAGACGAAGTTGAAGAAGAAAACGATGAAAATACCGATAACAACACTGAGGCAGAAGAGGAAGAAGAAGAAGATGAAGAATTGGTAGAAGAGTTAGAACGCGAACCTGATTTGAATAGTCAAATAGAAGAAGATTATTCACAAACAGAATATGATGGTGATTATTACAATCAGTTTGAAGATAACAAAGACTATATAAAAGTATATCATCCGGAAGAATTACAATTATCATTCGAAGAAATACATAATTTATCTTTAGTCACTCGTAATGATAAGGGAATTATTATAGATGACAACCATAAAACATATCCTGTTTTAAGTAAATATGAAAAGGCAAAAATTATTGGTATTCGTGTAAATCAACTGAATTGCGGAGCAAACGCATTTGTATCCGAACAAAATCTAAATATAGATAAAGTTTTGGTGGTTGAACGTGAACTAAAAGAAAAAAAACTACCTTTTATTATCAAAAGACCTATACCGAATGGTAAATTTGAATATTGGAACGTAAATGATTTAGAGGTCATTTAACATTTCCAACGATTACCGCAACTAATACAAGTTACGAATGTAGTCATAGGTTCATCCGCCGAACGAGTCTGCAATTGGTAATAAGTACACTCCTTTGATTTACATTTACCACATTTAAATTTATCGGTAGATGCCTTTATTTTTGGAAAATATTTATTATCTAAATGAGTTATTTTTTCTTCGGTAATACTATTCCAATAGTCAGGATATATTTCCTGTTCGGTTTTAAAAGATATTTCTTTGCAAAAATTTGGATTTTGTTTTATTTTTTCTAATATATGGTCATCTTTTAAGTAATGCCAAATTTGTTTGAATTTATCCAAATAAAGAACTACAAATAATGAATTATCCCATCTTTTTTTTATATTATACTTAACCGATTGTTGGATAGAATAATTGTAAATACTTTTTTCTATATTGGAACAATAAGAATCATTATCTACATACTTAGATATGTGTTGGCGAATACGATTACGAAACTCATCCGGTTCATTTATATTCATTTTATGAATAATATTTATAAATATTTATATCAATTTTTTAATAAAGCATAACCTATGATACTATATATGAAATATCTTATTATGTTTCTTTTACTATTTTATATTTTACACAAACCAAACATCAAATTAATACGTAATCCGGATATTATTTTGTCTCCGGGCGGATTACTCGGATTTTATGTATTAGGTATTTGTCACTTTATAAAAAATAATTATGATTTAAGTGGAAAAAATATCATAGGATTTTCGGCAGGTTCATTGAATACCATTTTTTTGTCTCTAGACAAACAATACGATTCTATTTTTTTGAGACAATTGTTCCAAATGAATTTAAATGGAAAAATGCCCTTACCCCTATTATTAAATAACACCATTAAACTTATAAATAAAATGAATATGAAACAATTTGATACAAAAAATAGATATATTGCGGTGACAACCAATTATAATAATTTAGAAGGATATAATAAGTTTTTGAACGTTAGCGATATGACCAAATGTTGTATATCTAGTTCTTTTATACCAATGATTACCTTTAAAGATATATTTTATTTTTACAATGGAAAATGTAGTTTAGATGGTGGATTATTGTATAATAAATATAAGAGACAAATTAAAAATCGTAATATTTTATTTTTGAATTATAAATTATTCAAAAGATATAATTCGTATAATATACCGGGTTATGGTTTGTTACAAAAACAATGTTCTATTTATGAGTTCTATTTATTGGGCTATAGTGATTCGGTGAAACATAAATCTATGTTAGATCATATTCTTCTTCAATGAGTTCGTCTACTATAAAATCATCTTTCAAGTAACCTTCTTTGGTATACTCGGATTCGGAATATACTTCAGAATCTTCACTTACCGATTCACTTTCTAATAATTCGCTACCACCCATTTTTTCATTATACCATTCTAACCATTCATCCAGAGATAAATCGGTGTCTTTTTTACGAACACATAATGTACCAAAAAAAATTTCATTTAATTCAGGTAATTCACATTTATTTTCATTTCCAGCTTTACCCTTTCGTTTTCCCCATAATTCATAATCATCCCATTGATGCAGTTTTACAAAATCCTTGGCTGATTTATATTTACAACATTTATAAAGTTCCTCTGTATGTTCATTTTTGAATGAACCATCTTTTTTTATTGTTACAACCATAACCATTATTAAGTATAAAAAATATTATTTAAACCTTTTTTATACATATTATGAATGAAAATATTTATTCAAAATCATATTTATGATCATAATGAATTTCATAATAGGTATAAGGAAGATATAGTTTATACTCCAAACGGGATATTATACTACAAACAAAAACATTGGAGAAAACAACATGCGTTGAAAGAAAAATATTTCTCTTTAAAACACTCCGGATATGACTTTATGATAGAAGATAATATATATGAATATAATGAAACTTATACTCATATACCTTATGAACATATTATGGTAACCGAAACTTATAAAAAATACAATATAGATCATAATGTGGATTTTGTAGAACATAGTTACCTGAATCAAGTCAGTCATTACTTTGAAATAAAATCAATTGACCAAATAGAAAGTGTGGTCTCGTTTTTATCTAAGAAATAATATAATTAGGGAATATATGCTTTTGTTATATACTCTACTCATTTTATGTATAGTTCATTTTGTGTTGTATTATATGAATATAGATATTCTAACGTTTACAACCCAAGAACACGACCCTATTATAAACGAATTAGAAAAATCTCTAAATCAACTTAAAGATATGAACAAAAATATATATAATGTACACGAATTGTGATAGTCTAAATCCATCTACTACAAGTATTTTGATTCCAAGTGGAAAAAAGTATACCGCAACATTCAAGGAAGAAAATAAAAAACCATTATGTATTTTATATGATATAGAACATAAAATACATAAATCAGTATACGTCGCGTTTGACCCCATACTTACCTTAGGAACAACATTATACGGAACCTTGATAGATAATGTTTTTGTTTGTGAAAATATAACTTATTATAAAAATACCAAAATCAACAAGGGTATGAAATATGCTTATCAGTTAATGGAGCATATATTAAATACCTACATAAAATTTAGTCCTATACGTAACATTACTAATTTTAAATTACCTTATATGACAAATGCCGAACCTATATTCAAAGCAGGTGAAATGAATTACCCTGTATATGGTATTGTACAATTACGACCTAAACCATTTATATACAAACTATCTAAATTATTCGGCCATTTTATGGTATACAAAGATATTGAACTCAATGATGTTTATCATTTATATGTAATGAATGATAAAGAAGAATTTTTTTACGGAAATGCATTTGTCAACGATATAAAATCAAGTTATTTGTTACGAAAAATTTTCAGAAACAAAAAAAATTACAAAAATATCGAATATAGTGATGACGAAGAACAAGAAAATTCAACCGATGAAAAAGAAATTGAAAAACGTTATGTGACGTGCTTGTATTTACCCACTTATAAAAAATGGAAACCTTACAAATATAATCCCAGAAAAATGGTAGATAGTTATAAGAAAATAAAATCTTACAATTGAAATGCGTTTTCAATATGTTTTTTTTTATTGACTTGATTTGGTTTACGCATTATCATTTTATTGTTATACAAGGGTTCAAAATTACTACTATCTTCATGTAATTCTGGATAAATTTTAGTCAATGGTTTTTCTGTAAACAATAGCAAACGATCATATTTCAATAATTTTCGATATTCTTGTATCGTTAAATTACCATAAAATTTATCAAGTGTATAAAAAGGCGATGGAGCCATTTTTATAATTTCTTTGTAATCGTAAATTTTACCATATAAATAATTTAACATTTGATAACGTTCGTATTTAATGGTCTCCACAATAGGCTCATGGAATAAATGACTTGTAGCACATTCCGGACTACAAAAACAACCATAGACTTTGTATTGTTCATTCATTTTGATACTAGGTATGTATATAACCGGAGTATCGAATGAACAAGTACACCAAAAACAATTGGATTTATTATTTATATCATTACTATGTAAATTTTTTTCCAATTCGCTTAATTTTTCATATATATTTTTTTTATCATTTACCGAATCATTGTTATATTTCTTTGTCTCTACTTCATTGTGTTTGATGATTTCATATTGTATGGTATCCTTAGTATAAGGTTCAATATTATAAATCGTTGGGTCATAATCATTCTCTATGATATCACTCTTTCTACATTTTAAATGAAGTATCACTGACGGATTACCATCTTTAACATCTACATCATCTTTTTTTTGTTCCACTATTTTGCCACCCTTTGGTTTTCTACCCCTTTTCTTTGGTATTTTTATTTCTTCTGTCATAAATAATTATGGTTTAATGATTTAAATACTTTTCATAATTTAATAAATGAACCCTTGGATAGAAAAATATAGACCAACCTCATTATATGAAATTGTATTGGATTCTGATTATAAAATTATGTTTGATACTATGGTAGAAACATTATATATACCACATATGCTTTTGTATGGTCCTCCTGGAACTGGAAAAACCACTACCATCAATTGTTTGATTCAAAAAATAACCGAAAAATACAATATGAAACATAATGTGATTCATTTGAATGCGTCAGATGATAGAGGTGTAGATATCATAAGAAATACCATTTATAATTTTGTTCAAAGTGACGGATTTTTTACAAATAGTGAACTAAAATTTGTTATATTAGATGAAGTAGATTCTATGACGAAACAAGCTCAACAATCTCTTTTATTGTTATTGGAACATAAAAATGTTCGTTTTTTTCTTATGTGTAATTATATAAGTAAATTAATTCCAAGTTTGAGACAAAAATGTTTGACCCTACATTTTTATAACATTCCAAATTATAAGGAGTATTTGAATCATATCATAGAAAATGAAAATATACAAATAAAAAGGGAAACATTAAATGATATTATTTATAACTATTATCCAGATATTCGTTGTATGGTAAATGCGTTACAATGTTATAAATATACTTCTTGTAATTTTATCCAAGAAAAACATATAGACTCTATTTGTAAAGATTATTCCTTTGTTAGATTCAAACATTTTATAAAACCATTTGGTAATAAAGAATTCAATATAAAATTATTTATGCATATTTTACTACATTATAAAACAGATAGTACCATTATGTCTTATATGAAGAGATTATTAGTGGAGTATGATTTAAATTTTTTTAACAAACGGTTTATTCCTTATTTATATCAATTGCAAAATTGATTTATTAAACACTATTTATAAGGTTAATGAGTATTGATGATGCTTGGATGCGATTTATAAGTAATGAAACAGGTCCTGGTGAAGTAAAAGACTCTATACCTAGTATTGTTCCAACATGTGGTCCTATTATTATTTCAACCAAAACTAAAATTTTGTATTTCAATATTAAAGTAGATTTAAATGAAATTTTTTGGAAATTTCCAATGATATCTTATGATTCTATCAAAGAAGGTATCATTAAAAAACAAATGAAATTTAATTTCAAAGACAAAGAAAAGGTTTCTGAATTTGAAAAAAATATACAAAACATTACATTACCAGTAGATGTTAAAATTTTAAATCAATTTGAAAATCCAACTGGTCGTATTACATTCAAAGATGTCCGAAAAGTTAGTATTGGTTTATCTAAAAAAGATGTTATCAATTATAAAAAAAAATCAAAAAGCGCTTTTTATAATTGTTTTGTGGTCATTTATAGAATAATGTTTAAAGACCAATACAAAGAACTACATTTAAAATTATTTAATTCGGGTAAAGTCGAAATACCCGGAATACAAGACGATTCTATTTTAGACATTGCGGTGGAAAAACTTAAACAATTATTACAACCTCATTATGATTATGATATACAAGAAGAGGTCTCGAAACGAGAAACCATATTGGTCAATTCAAACTTCAATTGTAATTATTATATTCATCGTGAGCGTTTATTTAAAATTTTAAAACAAAATTACGGCGTGAAATGTTCGTTTGATTCATGTAGTTATCCGGGTATTCAATGTAAATATAAATTGAAGAATCAACAAGAAGTATCTTTTATGATTTTTAGAACAGGTAGTATTTTAATTGTAGGAAAATGTGAAAATGAAGATTTATATCATATTTATGATTATATCAAAAAAATATTATATGACCATTTTTCGGAAATATATCAGCAAAATACCATTCCAAAAATAATAAAACCAAAAAAAAAAAATTTTAAAATAATTTATATTGCGTAAAATCTATATAAAGAAAAAAATATCACTAATTCATATGAGTGATGATATTCCTATTCCTAGTCAAAAAGTATTAATCAACGCGTGCAAAATGTCGTGTAAAGAAGACAAACCCATTATGATGGATTATTGGGTAGATTCACATAATTCAAAAGTTCTCATTGGGGTAAGAGACAACGATGAAAAAATGTTGGTACGCAGTGAAGAAGAATATACAAGTCCTATTGCTAAAATTTTCAAAGTAGCTGAAGAATATATTGTTATGACCGAAAATTCGATTTATTTAGTATCTTCTAAAATACCTACTCGTAAAATTAATTAATCGATTTGTAAAAATCAATTACTTTAGGATTAGATTTGATTTTTGTAAAATCTAATCCTTGAATATATAATCCTTCCAATGATTTTACACGACTTAGGGCAACATAAGATTGACCGCATTCGAAAATATTAGAACCGATGTTTATGTTTGCACATTCTAGACTAATGCCTTGTGATTTATGAATTGTAATAGCCCATGACAATATAAGTGGTAATTGTAAAATGCCGTTATTGTCATAGGTTTCATTCATCCATTTATGAAGTGAAATGGTTCGTATAATATTTTTATAAAAGAACTTAACAATAGGTTCATTTTGAGAATTAAATCCAATGACCTTTCCTTGACTACCATTGATAATTCCTTGTTCTTGGTCTAAATTAACGGCGCACATTACTTGTGAACCTATTTTTAATCTTAATTCTTCGTCTACTATTAAATTTCTTTTTTGTTTAATCAGTTCCTGTTCTATTTTTTTAGTAGGTTGAATGATATATTTCATTTTATATAGTTTTTCTTCACCTTTCAACGATATATTTTCAAATAAATTTACTTGTTCGGATAATCGTTTTACTGGATATAATAACGTTGGAGACAAATGCTCATTGTTCTTTTTATTCAAACAAGACCTTAAAATATCCTTACTTTCTTCGCTTATATTTCCTTCGCGAATTTCGTTCAAAATCGTTTGATATACTTTATCGCCTTTTTGTCTAAAGTTTTCTTTTAATACAATTTTATGCTGAAAACAACCATTCCAAAAGGGCGATTCAAAACAAAACTTACTATCTTTAGATACAGGTGGTAATTGATGAAAATCTCCTGAAAAGATAAGTTGCATATTACCAAATGGTTTTTCACTTCGCCTAAAATCTTGGGCGATTCTATATAATAATTCAAATAATTCACACGATAACATGCTAACTTCATCTATAATTAGTAAATCAGTTTTTATCCAAACGTCACGTTTACGATATTTTACAATTTTTTGTTTGATGGATTCAATAGGTTCTGTCCCTAATCCAATGCTTCCCCACGAATGAATTGTCTTTGCGTTACAATCCAACAACAACGCAGCACACCCTGTCATTGCTGTAACACTTACATTTAATCCACGTGATTTAGCATCTTCATATACTTTTTTTATAAAATAAGATTTACCAGTTCCACCTGGTCCAGTAATGAATACATTTTCTCCCTTCAAATAATTTTTGTATGCACTTTGTTGACTTTCCGAAAATGTATTCATTTAATATATGTCAAGTTATATAAATAAAATCAATTTTTATATAATAAAGGAACAGGACGTTTATAATGTTTCATAAGATGTCCTTTTTTTGTATTACCTATAATACTAGATAACATATTGGTTGGTTTGTGTATAGATAATTTTCGCATTTTTTTTATTACGTTGTCTTCGAAAGCATCAGCTGGTTCTACGACGGATTCTACAACTGATTCTACGACGGATTCTACAACTGGTTCTACGACGGATTCTACGACGGATTCTACGACGGATTCTACAACTGGTTCTACAACTGGTTCCTCAGTAACTGGCTCGGCAACTGGCTCGGTAACTGGTTCTTCCACGACTGGTTCTACGACTGGCTCGGTAACTGGCTCGGTAACTGGTTCTTCCACGACTGGTTCTACGAGTGGTTCTACGACGGATTCTACAACTGGTTCCTCAGTAACTGGCTCGGCAACTGGCTCGGCAACCGGCTCGACAACTGGCTCGGCAACTGGTTCTTCCACGACTTGCTCGGTAACTGGTTCTACGAGATCAGATTCTTTGATAATAGGTTCTAAAATAACATTGGCTTCTTCTGTTTCAAACGACATATATAGATAGATTATATTATTTATTTATCTTTTGTATAACCTCTTTTGACATCATTAACGCTCCTTCTATCCAAGCTTGTTTTTTAGAATAAGCTTCTCCGCATACATATACATTTTGAAGTGGATTTATTATAGATTCATGTATTTTATCGGAATTAAATTTTGGTTTCCAAGCATGTGTTCCTACTTTCCAATAGTAAGAAACTATGTACTCAGGATCTTCTATATGTTTGTTTGGAAACAATAGAGACAACTGATTATGAATCATTTTACGTAATTGGGTTTCATTGTTCAACAAAGGTAAAAATGGTTTGGTATCTTTGTCATCAGTATAAGATATCATAATAATACCATTCTCTTTATCAATCGGTATAATTTGTCTCAGCAACTGATTGGTAGTTATTCTATTTAAATCTTTGAACCAAACCTTATTGTATTTTGCATATATTCTTAACAAAGGAGCTTCGTGTAAAGCCTCTAAATAATGATGTATTGGTTTCAATAGGTTAAAATCATTTAGTTGCCGGGCTTTTGTACAAAATATAATCTTGTCTACTTTAATTTGTCTCTGTTTAGTAATAATCTTATTTGATTTTACATCGATTACTTTTTCATTTGTATAAATGCGCGAACCATTATGAATAATATCATTGGACATTCGTAAACATAATTCACTTAATCCTTCCTTTAATACATAGTAAGACTGACTTACAAAATCATTTTTAAACGTTTCTATTGCGTCATAGGCATTCATTATTTTAATCTCAGTATAATATCCGAATATACTTACTAATAAATCCGATTCTTCGCTTCCAAGTATATTTACACAATGTTGATAAAAACTGATTTGTCTTAATTCTTCGCTGATTTTAGTTTTTCGTATAATATCTTTTATACATGAGTCAAAAATTACATGTATATTTTTGTATAGGGTGTGATTACATATATAATCTTGATTTTTGGGAATAGCTATAGGAGTTAACTTATAGTATTTTATAAGTTCAAGTAATAGTGTATGTGTATCATTGAATCTTGCCGCGCCTAATTCTAAATGGTCCTTGGTCATTATTCTCCCACCTAAATAATCTCTTTCATCCAATAAAACAACTTCATTGTGCTTAGATAACTCTAAGGCACAATATAATCCACTTATACCACCCCCTATTATACCAATCAACATTATATTTTAATAATACATTTTATATTTCTTGTTTATTTAAGTGGTTTTATTATGTGTTCCATGTCAGTAATCTGTGTTATAATTAACGGTTTTTTGCGTATAATTTCAACCATTTTAGTGGTTATTTTATTTTCGTCTCCTTCTATTATAATTTTTATTAAATCAGGATTTTTATGAATAGTTTCAACTATGAGACCCTTATTTAGATAAAAAAAATGGAATAATGCTTTATCATTTTCTTCCAAGTGTAAAATGTCCATATTTTCTATGTATTTTTTCAGTTTCATTTTGGTATCTCCATTTAATTTTGTTATGGCATCTATAAATGGATTTAATTTTTCTATAGCGGTTGAACGCAAAGCATTTGCTTTCTTTGTTATTTGATTTGTATTCATACTACCTCCCTCTAAGAGTTCTTTTTTTATGTTTTAATTTACGCATAGTCTTTTTCCGTCTTTTACTTTTGTTCATATATATAATAACTTATTAATTTTTCCTGGTAAAGAATGTCCAAACATAATCATATATAACAATACTAAACCTCCTAAAAATATACTTCGTGTTTCAGCGACCATCGACGTTTGTTTTAATACAAATATCATAAATACATATAAAACTAAAGCAATCACTACCGAGTGTATAACCATCATCAATGGACGTTCCATTATATATATGAATTATATTTTAATTATTTGGTTAATGGATTTTTTTACACCTTAAAACAATTACATTAAAAAATTGATTTATTGATACATGATATTGTTCATTAAATGAATATTTGTAGATATTTTTATTGTTATAACTATTTTAATTCCTATAACAATGTGTTTCCTTTACATTTTATACGGTATATTTACACTATTTAGAGACAAATAATATAAATAATTATGAACAAAGAATGGTCCATAGAATGGTTTCAATTTATTTTGAGACAAAATGGAATTCCAGATTGGGATATTGTAAGTGAAAATCCTATTGTAACATGGAACTTGGTACAATCATACCCAGATATGCCGTGGGATTTACCATTTGTATACAAAAATTCAAATATATCATGGGATATAATCACCTATAATAATCTGGATAATTGGTACTATATAAGTCTTAATCCAAATATAAATTGGGATATCATTCAATCCGATAAAGATAAACCGTGGAATTGGAAATGTTTAAGTATAAATATGAACCTAGATACAATATCAGATAATTTAGACCAACCATGGGACTGGGAAACCATAAGTATAAATAAACATATTACTTGGGATTTTGTGGAGAAAAATATAACAAAACCATGGGCATGGCATTGGTTATCTAAGCATAAAAATATTACTATGGATATAGTAAATAATAATCCAGATCACCCATGGTGTTTTTATACATTAAGCGAAAATCCAAATCTTACATGGGAAACTATACTACTATATCCAAATGAGAATTGGAATTGGTTTTATATAAGTTCTAACCCAAATATAACGTGGGAAATCATAAAAAATAATCTGGATAAACCATGGTCTTGGTCCAACGTAAGTATGAATAAAAATATAACCTGGGATATTATTATTTCAAATGAGGATATACCATGGAGATGGAATTTTGTTGGTAAAAATCCCAATATAACCATGGATATTATTCAATCAAATAGAGACAAACCATGGGATTTTATCTTTATTAGTGCAAATCCCAATTTAACATTTGATTTTATATTAGAAAACCCACAAGAAGATTGGTCTTCTATTATTATGAATGGAAACTTATTTGAGAAACAAAAAGAAATATTTCAACAAAGGGTACAATATCAAGAATATATACAGGAATATATTTTTGAGGAATTGGTTAAGAAGGCATTTCATCCATCCAGAATCAAAAAATGTCTCGACCTTGGATATGATACAGATGATCTTTAAAAATAAAATTTAAACATTTCTTGTTTATTCATTATATATTTTAATGATTGTTTTACTTAATTTTTTAGGCTAATTTGTTGAGTCCAAAATTTTATAACTACTAGTGAGCTGTGTTGAGTAATCATACGTTTTAAATATTGTTTATCATTTACAAAGAATTGTTGTCTTAAGCTTTTAACATTTAAAATGCCGATATTATAAAAATTGAAATAATACTTATAATTCAATAACTAGAAAAATGACCGAACTAATCCGTATTCCAAATATTGAAAACTATACTCAGGAAATTATTAATGGAGAACTTATACTTACACCAAAAAAACAATATATGACAGAAAATGAACTTAATATGACTCAGATTAAACACTCGACGATTGAAGGATGTATAATCAAAAAAGAACAAGAAAATATATCAACCAATACGAGTTATCGGTCTGTTTTAGTTGATATATGGAAATCTATGCCAACCCAAAAAATATGGCAAACTACTACATTTAATTTCAAAAAAACAAAGGAAAATGGCGAAAAAGGTTATAAATGGTGCGATGATATTCATGTAATGATAATAAAATAATCAATTTGCCTGAAAATTTAGAATATTTATTATTAGACCTTTTAACATTTTAAATTCTGATTATTCTATTTTAAAATGAATGATTCTACCTGTTTCTAATTTAATTGACAACTCAATGGTAAATTGATTTACTTTAACCATATTAAGTATTTCTTTGAGTGTTCCTCTCGCGTCCTTGCTTTGAAATGACATACAAATATGTATTTACACCCTTGAAGATTTAAAATGGCACGCTTAATGCCAAAAAATAAAAAAGGTTTGCCCTTCGCAGAGCGTGTAAATTTTGGTTTTGGTAGTTACTCTAAACTACCTGATAAATTCTTGCTTCTGGATAAATAATTTGGTCTTTCTTTATTATTTATCGCATTATAATCAATTTTATATATATTTGTAGCACCATTTTTGAGAAATTAAATAAAAATGGAATTAATTATATATTTGCCAGCATATTCGCCAATACATCTTTACGTAATACTTGTTTATTAAATACACTTTTTTCTTCATTTTCAATTATTGACTCAACCTTTTTAGTCAATCCCTTAAGGGTAGATTTATCCCTTTTTGATTTTTTGATATCAATAATTTCTTCCTCACTATCCGCATGATTAATCGGTTTAAATTCGCTCATATTTAAGTATTGTATTTATTATTTAATAAAAAGTAAATCAATTTTTTATAGGATGAACTTTATAGTTTGGAAATATATGTTTGTCTAAAAATTCTAATAATCTTTCTTTTGTCATAACTCCAATTCATATAATTCTTTTATAACGCATTTTGTATTACTTATTGTTACTAATAAAGTAAATTTACGAAATACAAATTTATTTGATGTTCTTATAATACATCTCTTATCCAAATTACAACGACTATAAGTTTGTTTTAAGGTAGAGCCAAAACTTGTTTCATCTAAACAAATAATTTTATTGATATAAAATTTATGAACTTCTGTAAAAAATTTATTCATTTCATTTTCTTTCTCAATTGGTTTCTTTTATCTTTCTTTTGGAAAATATTCGTCTCTGGTTCTTTTTATTCTTTTGTTATTATCTCTTATTACTTGTCCTAAATGTTGAGTTGTAATATCAAACAATGGATACTTCTTTTTTAAGTAAATTGTTGGTTTTGTTTCAATAAATCTAAATCAGTATTTAGTTATGGTTTAGTAATTTACAAGATATATGTTTTTGATTTTTCTTGTAAGATTTTTAGAAGTTTTATATTTATATATCCATTTTTACTGCAGATTTATTACAATCAAAGATTTTACAATTATTGTCATAACCGACATTATGATTTAAGTAATAATTAACGGCAGATAATTATAACTTTTATTCTTCAAAATAGAATAAAATTATATTAAGCGTGCCATTTTAAATCTTCAAAGGTGTAAACCTACTGGCAAACTTGGCAATTGAGTTAATGAACAATTTATACAATCAAAAAACGTACAATCATCTGGTACTGGTGGTATGATGCGCGGTTTGATTTGTTTCTTTATTTAACCCATTAGTTACGAGTGATAATGTATAACTCGTGATATATATTATTTATGATTTTTTAAGGGAAAACTACAATGTTTCAACAAATGAGCATCTACTTTACTTGCTGGACCACCTGTGATAGCACTTGCCAAACGAGCCATACCCCACGACTTTGCCGTTTGATTCGGTCTTGAACCGCTACTATAATACGCACCCATACCTTTATTTACGATTTTATTCAGTATTTTTCTTGAGCAACCGGTTTTTTTTATTAATTCTTTATTGATTACCAATGGTTCTATATTGTACATTGTCTTTACTTTTTTCAAATGTTTTGACGGTTTCGAGCGAAATGACTTCATAGATTTGCGTGTATAATATTTATTTTTTTTATACATTTTAATGGATTTCATTAGTTCGCGTTTTTGTTTACGTTTATCATAGACATTTAAACTATTTGGAATATATTTTTTATTCATTATAAATAACAATATAAATAATAATTAATGAATTACTTATAATGACGAATGAAATTTTAATGATTCAAACGGTTCAAATCTCTCCATTTAAAATTTTAATTACAGCATTGAAAGATATTTTATTAGAAACTAACATTACTTTTCAAAAAGATGGTATGCGGATAGTGAATATGGATAAATCGCATACAATTTTAGTCCATTTACATTTGTTAAGTGATCATTTTGAACGATTTCAATGTAACAAAGAAAAGATTATCATTGGCGTCAATATGGCACACTTATTCAAGTTAATCAATACAATTGATAATGATGAAACACTAAGCATATATATCGAAGAAGAAGATTATAATAGCGGTATTGTTGAAAATTTGACGCTAAAATTTGAAAATAAAAACAAAGAACAATGTAAAATCCAAAAACTAAAACTCATTGAACCTGACAATGAAGATTTAGATATTCCTGATGTTAAATTTTCATCTATCATTAACTTACCTTCTTCTGATTTTCAAAAAATTATTCGAGACTTGAATGCCATTTCTGAAAAATTAGAAATAAAATCTATTAACAATCAACTTATTTTCAAGTGCGTAGGTACATTTGCTAGTGCGGAAATTATACGCACAGAATCGGAGGAAATGGGTATGATACAAAAAACCGATAAAATTATACAAGGGTTTTATTCCTTGAAAAATTTGAATTATTTTATAAAATGTACGAATTTATGTAATCAAATCGAAATATACTTGGACAATGACTTGCCATTGATTATCAAATACAACGTGGCATCTCTTGGTGAAATTAAATTGGGATTGTCTCCAATACCTGGTTAAAAGGTTGAATCACCAATAGTTCTAACAAAAAATATATAAAAATAGAATTGACAAACAAACACCAAAGCGAACCATATCCTTTACCAATATAATAAATCAACGCAAAAAAAATAAATAAGAAAATTAGGGATATGTAATGTTTATTGTATAACAAAGGAAAAAATAAAACGAATAAATAAAACGAAACAAATAATCGTGTATGTTGTGTCCAATTCCAAATTAAATGTCCGCGCGGTGATATAGCGGTATGAATATAAGTGGTTTGAAAATTATACAACACATAAATAAATGCGATTATACCATAAATCATAACTAATTGATTTCTAAATGAAATATCTTTTATTAAATATAAAGAGGTAATCGGTTGAACCACTAAAAGTATAAACCCTAATATAGATAAATTATGATTTATACTTTTATTATGAATATTTCTCCATAAAAAAAATTCAATGAGTTGCATCAAAACAATCGACAATACAAACAAATATGCATATTCATTTTTAAAGAAATCTATTTTATAGTCCGAATAAGTATTATTCATTTTGATAAAACATAATGTAAATATTCCAAATAAAAAAGTATTGATCGAAACATATTGATTCCAACACATAATAATAGGTTATATTTAATATTCATGTTTTTTAAATAAAAAACCCTTGTAATCTACTCCCTTTATAGGTATAAAAATATCAGTATTTTTATACGTACAATCTTTCATCCATATTTTTAAAATACAAAACGTTTTTTTGGGAGACACACTAATACCATTCAAATGGTGTAGTATTTCCTTATTTTCAACTAAATCACCGCCCACCATATGATATAGGATTTGCCTCCAAACAAACTCGATGTCTTTGTTATGTATTTTAAACGAAAAACTACCGCCATCTCTATTTTTAGGTTCTTCCCATAAAGGTTGTATATCTTCTTTCATGACAAAAACCAGGGATTTTTTTAACATTTCACAACCTAGTTCGTTGTTCAAACTTATGACTTGATTAAAATGGTCGCATTTGAATAGTTTATAATAACTTTCATACGACCAATCATTTGTATTTTGTAGATGAATATAGAACGTCCAACTGCTCCATAATTCACCCATATACTATAAAGCAATACTTATTTATATCAATTAACAATATAATTTTTTACTCTATCTTGTGGGTTTGTGCCGAATACAAAAAATATAATCAACGTTGTATATGTATATACTATAATAGGTATAAAAACCAATAACCACGATATTATTTTCATATTTTGCATACAAAATGCTTGTAATATTAAGGTAAATAATAAACCTATGATTAATTTAACCATTGCCTCTTTGTATTTTAAATTTGCCATTTCGGTTATCACATGTATCAAAATAAAAATTAAATATAATAGTGCTGGTGAACATAAACTTGTTAATATCATTATATAATATTTATATTTAAAATAATATACACAATGATAATAATGGATGACCATATAACTATTTTAATGCGACAAACTAACTATACTAAAGAGGAATGTACTGAATTATTAAAAACATATAGTGTAGAAGAATGTATTATTCAATATTTACAGATAAAAAAAAAAGAAGAACCCAAGAAAACAACCAATCAAGCGATTTTCAAGACAATACGTGATTTTTTCTAAAAAAACATTTTCCCTAATGGGTGTGATGCTTTTTTAGGTTGATTATTTTTCAATATAGACATTTGTTCCGTGTTAGAACTAATTCGTAGACTGCATACAAAATTGGTTACATCTAGCATATTTTCTTTTTTTTCATAACTTACATTTTGTAATGTATCCAATCCATCGCGTACTTCTTCTATATTCTTTATGGTTGGTCTTCCCTTGCTTATGGTTCGAGACAATCCGTCTACAAAATGCAAAATATTCATATTACCAATGGTATAGAACTGGTCACGATTTACTTCTATATTGTTCTTCTTTGCTCGGTGATAAATGACATTGTCTTCAAATCCCCATGTCCAAAAAGATGGAAACCCATTTGTTTTCTCAAAGTCTTCACCCTTTATAGAAAAAATGCCACCTAAACAAAAAGTAAATCCATAAAAGTGTTTGATAACATTTTTTTCTGTATTATAATGAATTAAATTCTTTTTGTATGGTAATGTATCTATATCATGAAATACAAAGGTGATGTCTTTATAATTATAATATTTTTCTTTGGCATATAAAAATCCAATATTTTTCATTGCTCCACGATTGAATGGACGAGTATCTTTTTGATGTACAAAAATGATTTCATAATCATAATCTTCCAAAACATATTCCATATGTCTCAAAAAATAAAATTTATGTTGTTCGCGGTCTCTATATGGAACAATGAATATTATGTCAACCATATCATAGTATATTATATTTTTTTTTAATTTGTTCCGGTAAAAATATACTTTCATAATGTTCCAATTTTTTGAAACATTTATTGATGGTCACTTCACTGATTTGACTAAATTCGTGAATATTTTTTTTAGTCACATTCAAATTACATTTTTGACAAACCAAATAAATGATTCCGGTAGATATAGAATGTGGAGTATTTTCACAAATGAGTCCTTTAGATTCTACAATAGAGGCAATGAATAAACATAACTGGGTAAGTTCTTGATTCATACCTAATTTACTACAATATCTATAAATGAATGAACTAGGGGTAGAATTGTTTAGTTGAGTTTTTTCCTCCGAAAATTCTTCGATGTCATTTAAAATACTTAGCGCATTTTTACAACCCTTTGTAGCACTTGTGTTGTCCAGATTAAATATACTCGCAATTTCTTTAGATGTTCGGGGGTATTCATTTACACTAAACGATATGTAAATAGAGGCCGCTAATAATCCATCGCGATTTAACCCTCTGTATGTCTTTTCATTGGAAATTTTATTATAATATCGAATAGCATCATTTATAATCAATTTAGAAATACCTCCTTTACTTGCTAATACAGTTATCATTTGAAAATCGTCGTATTTTGATTTTTCTTTATAAGGCATAGATTGCCATTCTGTGTAACGTCTTATTTTTCGCATTTCATAAGTAGATTTACCGTTGCAATTAATTCTACAACCGAATGAGGATTCTTTTAAAAGATTATTGACAGGCATACCGCACCGAGACATATCTGGACCACTATCGTCGGCACCATAAAAACGCCATTCGGCACCGTGGTCTATCGTATCCGTGATAAGTATTCCACATAAAGGATTTCCGCAACAATAAAATCCTTCTTCTGTTATTTTCAACAACGCATCACATGATTTACAATTTGATTTATGAGTGGTTTCAACGGGTTCCAACTTTTTTTTTTCAAAGTGTTTCCACAAATCTTTGTTCATACACAAAAATATATGGGTTGTGTTTAATTCAATTTTATTTTATAATATTATTATAATGGGTATTTCTACATCGAAACCAAATGTAACCGAAGATATTATAAAAGACGAAGAAATTACAAATTTGCCTGAACAAATTGATGATATTGCTACAAAATATATATTAACCCAAAACACAATAGATTTGATACGATTAGGAGACAAAGATTATTATAACAATATGATTATATTAACCAGTAGTATATTGGATAAACGATTGACCAAATTAGAATTAGGATTTTTAAATGAACGTATTCAACATGGTGTTCAAGAACCTATTTACGCGCAAGACAAACATGATATGACTAGTTTAATACCTAAAAATGATAGAATAAAACATAAATTTCTTCACAATATTTCGAAATATTATATGAAAATCATAACCATATATAGTGCTGTAGTAGCTACAATGGATCCGCAATATTTTTATGAAGATGAACAGGGTGAACATAAAACATTTTATTTAAAAGACTTTGGTGACTACAAATCAATCCCTCAACACGTAAAACCTCGTATTAGTCAAATCACGAATCCACTTAATTTATGTCGAAAACGATTGAATATATTAAAAAATAAATTAAATATAGAAGGTGAACAAGTCACTATAAACCCCGGTGAAAAATTATGCTCTATGAATGATTCCCCAAAACGATTGAACGAAGAAATTGGTATAAAAGAAATGGATTTATTATATTTTGATATTTTTGATAACAACGAAAAAAAGTGGGCTAAAATGAGTAATAAAATGAAGAAAAAATATAATAAGGATTTAACCATATTTTATCAGATATTCACCGGTAAAAAAAATAAACCTAAAGAAATAAAATCATTTCATGATATTGAATTATTAGATTTTAAAACATTTGATTATTGCGATAAAGAACACTTCGTGAAAGATTTAATTGTATCCAAAAATAATCAACACATCAAAAAATACTTGGATAAAATATATATTATACAAGAACATACAAATACTACAAAAGAAAAATTACTATACATTTTAAAAAAAATATTTATTTCAGAAGGTGAAGAATATAAAATAAACCCCGAATTGACGCTAGATAAATTAATACAATTAGAAAATGATACACGAGACATTATTCTTCATTTATATACCACTTGTGAAAAATATTTCGTTCAAGCATTAATTATTTTTGAAAAAATATTCGAGGAACAAACGCATGAATTGAATCTGGAACGCGATAATAATATGAAAAATACATTTGTGATACCAACCAATATTCCTTCTTTTGGCGAAACAGATAATGACACTACAGATAACTCTCTTGGAGCAACAGATAGTTCTCTTAATGATACGTTAAAACCAACTATATCAGATAGTATACAATCTACTATTATGAACACATTTGGATTTAATTCATCATCACCACCAGAAACTCCAGCAGAAACTCCGCCACCAGAAACTCCGCCACCAGAAACTCCTCCACCAGAAACTCCACCAGAAACTCCAGCAGAAACTCCGCCACCAGAAACTCCGCCACCAGAAACTCCGTCAGTAGAAACTCCGCCACCAGAAACTCCGCCACCAGAAACTCCAGCAGAAACTCCGCCACCAGAAACTCCGCCACCAGAAACTCCGCCAGTAGAAACTCCGCCACCAGAAACTCCGTCAGTAGAAACTCCGCCAGTAGAAACTCCAGTAGAAACTCCGCCAGTAGAAACACCACCCGTGGTAGAAAGACCTCCAGAAACTCAAGCAGAAACTCCAGTAGTTACATCAACACTACCAATAGAAACAGTATCCTCGGTTGAAACCCAACAAGTTGAACCACCTATAGAGTCACGTTCATTACCAACTCCCCAAATTAGTGTTTCTTAGTTATTTCATCATATCTTTAATTAATTGATCGCTATAAATATTTGTTTTTTCTAACTTTGGTTCTTTATGAAAGGATACGGTTGTTGTTTTATCTTTTAATTCATTTCCATAAGAATCTACCATAATACCTGTCTTTTTTTTTATTTGTTCTCTAACATAAGAAGGAACCCAATGGTTCCAACTAATCATTAATAAATTAGGATGAATATATTTACATAAAAAATTATCGGATTCTAATTTATCGATCACATAATTCAAGCATTCACTAAAATTATAATTAGGATATCCTATCAATATCTCGGGCATTAAATAACTACAAAAGTTAGGTTGTTCTCTTTGTCTAGAAGCTGTTTTGATTTTACTATGTATTTTAGATAATAATTTATTATACATTTCTAATCGGTTCAAATCTATTTTTTTTTTAGTCTCATACAATTCTTCTATATTCAATCTAGGAAAATCCATTATTATTATTTTACAATATAAAATAATAATTTATTTACTTCATAATAGTGGTTATAAACGTATCGAATGTGTTATCGTCCAATTCCGCATCATAATAATATTTTTCATTTTTATACAATAAAACGATGGTTGGATACGAAACTACATTATAAGCATCCGCCATATCTACATTCTTTTCACAATCGATTTCATGAAAGGTTAAATGTTTATATTTTTCCTGAATGGGTTTCAACTTATCTAAAGTCTTTTTTGAGTGTGGACACCAGTCTACATGAAAAATGTAAATATCACCATGGTTAGTTTCATTCATTTCTTTATATTCATTATTTTCAACAAATTCAGTTTGTATTTTTTGTTTCTTTTGATAATACACATATAATAAATAAATAGAGACAACAAATAATATACCTAAAATAATATACAACAACATTAATATGTAAGGTTATTTTATTCTGTTTATAATAACGTATAAATACAATATTTATATGTTATTATGATTGTAAAACTTTATAATGATAATAAATATGTATTAGTAAAATCATTTAATGAAACCTATTATTATCGAGAAATAATGCGTTTAAAACTGAATCATAAACATCAAACCGGACAAATGAAACAACTTATCCAACATAAAATAAATTTTTTTTCTTCTTAATATTCAATGACACTATATACCAAAGAAGAATATAATAGCGGAGATGGGATGCTTACCACAATATGGGGACCTGGTCTATGGCATTATTTACATACGATGAGTTTCAACTATCCAGTAAATCCTACACAAGAAGATAAAAAGTATTATCGGGATTTTATTTTACAATTGAAATATGTATTACCTTGCAACCATTGTAGAATAAATCTGGTAAAAAATCTCAAAGAACTACCATTAACATATGAACACATGAAATCAAGATATACCTTTTCAAAGTATATTTATTTGCTACACGAGCATATCAATAAGATGCTTGGAAAAACATCTAATTTAAGTTATGATGACGTAAGAGAAAGATACGAACATTTTAGAGCAAGATGTAGTAAAAAAATAACAATACATGAAAAAGGATGTACCGAATCACTCTATGGCGAAAAATCAAAATGTATTATAAAGATTGTTCCTAATAAAATGAAATGTAAAACGTTTCAAATGAATAAAAGTTGTAAAAAAATAAGATTACGAAAAACCGCTAAAATCATTTAAAACTGGCATAGGTAAATAGTTGCCTACTGAGGTTGACCTATAATTTGGAACTTTTTTACAATCAAACGATGGTTCGGGGCATCGTTCACAAGCTGGACAAGGAGGACAATTACCATTATTACCTTTTAGTTCTTTCAACTGTTCTTTCAATTTGGAAATTTCGCTATCGTATTCATTTATATCTTTTTGATTCATTCTACTTTCGAATATACCTTTGCCATCATCATTCTCTTTTTCAAACATATTTGGAATGGAATTCTTAGTCTCTTCGACGGTTTGTTTGAAGTTGAATTTGGACTCTTTATTTTTATTTGTTTTTTCTTTTTCTTTTTCGATTACTTTTTCCGAGACAATATTATCTTTGGTAGATGTATCATCAATGGGCGAACCTTTTTCATCGCTATCGTCGGTTCCAAGAAATCCCGGACAGGCTGGACATACAGGAGGTACAACCTGGCTTTTTAATATATAGTCATCGCCTGAGCATTCTTTATCTTTACATAATGGGACAGGCATATCATCGAACCCTTCGCTAAAAGACCCTAATAAAGAAAATAAAACAACTACCGCAAATAATAATAATAATATATATTTATTTTTCATTATATTTAAAGTAGAAAAAAAATTGATTAAGATGGTCACTGTAAACTATTTTATGTTGATTGGAGTAGATGAAGCTGGACGAGGACCATTGTTTGGGAGAGTGTATACCGCCGCGGTAATATTACACGACGATTTTGATACGTCGTTGTTGAAAGATAGCAAAAAATTTACATCAGAAAAAAAAATAAAGGAGGTATATGATTATATAAAAGAAAATGCTTTATATTATCATATAAGCTATAAAGACGAACATTATATTGATACATACAATATATTAAACGCAACTATGAAATCTATGCAAGAATCGGTTTGTGGTGTATTGGAACATTGTTGTACAGAAGATAATGTAAAAATATATGTAGATGGAAATCACTTTAAACCTTGTTTTTATAAAGATAAATGGATACCATTTGAATGTATTGTAAAGGGCGATTCGATACACAAATGTATTAGTGCGGCATCTATTTTGGCCAAAGTAGAACGCGACGAATATATACGAACATTGTGTAAAGAACAACCCATATTGAACGAACGTTATGGTCTTTTAAACAACAAAGGATATGGTACAAAAAAACATGTAGAAGGAATTAAACAATATGGGTATAGTGAATATCATCGTAAATCCTTCAAACTAAAAAGTGGAACATAAGAATCCTTTATAATGACTTCAACCATTCGTCGTATATACTATCTAATGGTAATTTAAATTTATAAGCGTGTATGTCTTTTTCTGATTGAGACGCCATTTTACTTAGTTGGCGTCCGTCTTCATAAATAGCGACTCGTTTTACCATAAGGTCTAACACAAAATGTCCTAATAGATTATTCGGTACAAAATTACTCGAAGCACACAAAAACCATTTTGTCTCGGTTGAACTTAGTGCTCTCATTGCTAAAAAAATAACCATTGTTTTATTATTTCCTTTTACCATATTGTAAGTAGTAGATGGTTTACAATATACGTGAATATTTTCAGTTTCACCTCCAGTATATTTTCCGTAAAATTCATTGGAACCATATTTAAAATGTCCTTCCATATGTCCGTCTTTGTTCCAGACTTCTTTGATAGAACTCGGTTCACCAGCATAATTTCCAAATGTATGTTTATGAACAAATGCGGCATGATGAAAATCCATTGAATTTTTATAACAATCGCTAAAACTACCTTGAACGTTTAATTCTAATTCACAACGCGGTTGTGATAATTCATCGCAATCTGTAATGGTATCAGTAAGCTCATTTGGCGACCACCAAATGATGTTATGTTTCACCATACACATTCCATAGTTTTCCATACAATCATTATGGGCATTTTCATAAGGTCCGACATTTAGACCATGATATGGGCATTTTATACAATTATCTACAATAGTTCCGTAACTCAGCAAGGCTCCTTGATGGGGACATACATCAGGCCTTAAATGGTATTGTTCGTCACCTTTCCATAATACATAATTTGCATCTATAAATTGAATACGTTGAGGTTTATGTTTGTAATCTTTTACAAAACGAATTGGATGCCATCCGGGTGTCTTAGAACTAGGTGCCGGAAAAAATAATGCTTCACACGAAAGTATACATAACCATAAAAACATTGATACAATATGAGTGTTTTCTTTAATCTTTATCAAAAAATATCTTTTCAATTTCTCAAAAAAACAAAGTCCCAATATAAATTTTTAAAAATGAAATTCTCCAAATTTTTTTTTTTGCTCCCTCCCTCCCTCGAAGTCCTTTTTTTTAGTAAGTATTAAAAGGGTCACAATTACATAACAAAAAATAAAAAAAAGGCAGGTTTTCATTATTAGTTATGATAATAAAATGAATAAAGTTAAAAATGACCTAAATAAAATATATTTAATATATAAGAATGGCACTGTATGGTTGCGACCTATGTAAGTTTTATAATGTAAATAGGTCTAAATATGACCGACATTTAGAGACAAAAAAGCACACTGAGAATTTGACCGGTAAGTCAAAAGTAAGTCAAAAAGGACCAAAAAGTAAGTCAAAAGTAAGTGTTACTGACGAACACATTTGTAAATATTGCGGAAAAATTTATAAGCATAAACAATCAGTAAATAATCATATCAAGTATAATTGTGAAAAAAATAAGGACGAAGACCTAAAAGAATTGGTTCGATTGCTCAATTTACAAATTCAACAAAAAGACGATAAAATAAAAACGTTGTCTCATCAAATGGAAAAGCAACAAAAACAAATTGATAAATTGGTGGATAAATTACAAGTAACTCATATTACCAATAATACAACCAATAATATTCAAAATAATATAAAATTACTATGTTATAAAGATACAGATATATCGCATTTAACTGAGACAGATTATATAGGAGCTATAAAAAAGGTGACCGGATGTGTAAAGGATATGATAGAAAAGATACATTTCAACCCATCTAAACCTGAAAATATGAATATTTATATTTCTAATATGAAAGACAAATATTTGATGGTGTACGAAGATGACAATTGGAATATCAAAAATAAGGTCACAGAAATAGATAATTTATATGAAACCAAAGAGATGTTATTAGAAGAATGGTTAGACGAGGAACAACATAAATATCCTGATTTGAGACAAAAGTTTGAACGCTATTTGAACAACAAGGAAAATGATGAAACAATGAATATGATTAAAGAAGAAATCAAACTGATGCTTTATAATAAAAAAAAACTTTTAGAATAACATATAAACACATAATACAACTTTATTTAATGCGTTTATTATATGGTTGTTTGCTCTTGACTACACATGTGGATTCGTTTCATTACCCAGTCTCATTTATAAAACATAGAACTAAACACTTCGCAGAAATGGACTTACAACACATTTGTGGATCATTCTAATCATATAGACTGTGTTACCCTTGTAAAGACCAACAACGAATTGACCAATATTATTACATCAAGTAAACGTTATACCAGAACTAACCAACCACATTATCGACCTGTTATTAAAATATCATATATTTTGACTATAAAATGTTGTATAGTATAAATCCATTACAAATATTAAGTGGATATATTGCTTTATCGTTATTGTTTCAGTTTTTTCAGAGAAATCCAATGATAAGTATAATGAACAAATCACCTAAAAAAATAGACATTGAAATTAGTGAAACCACCTTTGACGATGTGACTGGTTGCGATGAAGCCAAACAAGAACTCATGGAAGTGATTGATTTTTTGAAATATCCCGAAAAGTATCAGGCATCTGGCGCAAGAATACCACGTGGTGTATTGTTAGAATGTCCGCCAGGAACTGGAAAAACCTTATTGGCTCGCGCGGTTGCGGGTGAAGCCAATGTTCCTTTTTTTATTCAAGTGGTTCACAATTTATAGAAATGTTTGTTGGAGTAGGTGCGTCTAGAGTGCGAGATATATTTGAAAATGCAAATCAAGAAAAACCTTGCGTAATTTTTATTGATGAAATAGACGCCATCGGAAAGCAACGTTCCAGTAACGGCGCAATGGGTGGAAATGATGAGCGTGAACAAACCTTGAATGAAATTTTAACCAATATGGACGGATTTACTACGAATGAAGGTGTCATCGTAATCACCGCAACCAATCGGGTTGATATTTTAGATCCAGCACTTACTCGTCCAGGCCGGTTTGATAGAAAAGTATACGTCGGATTGCCTGACCAAAAAGGTCGAATGGATATTATCAAGGTTCATTCTAGAGACAAACCCTTAAATGCGTCTGTTACAGAATTAACGCGGGGTATGTCTGGCGCCGATTTATCAAATCTCTTGAACGAAGCATCTATATTGAGTGTTCGGTACAACGATACCTCTATCAATTCTACTACGTTAATGAATGCCTTTGAAAAGATTACGTTTGATCTACCAAGCACCTATGAAACACACAGCGAGTCATTGTTGAAAATGGTCTCTTATCACGAAATGGGTCATGCCCTTATTGCGCTCATGTATAAAGATTTGTTTTCAGTGGAAAAAGTAACCATTCAATCCAATAAAAATGGTGCTGGTGGTTATACATTGTTTTTACCGGTTGAACCATATGATACATATCCAACTAAGAAATATTTTCTGGTAAATATGATGGTCGCGTTAGGTGGACGAGTGGCCGAACAAATCTTATATAACAATACAAAAGAAGATATTTGGTTAAAAAACATCACTGATTTAGAGGTTACTACTGGTGCGTCCAATGATTTGAAACAAGCCAACCAATTGGCTCGTAATTATATTCAATTGTTTGGATTGCTTAAGTCGGAAGAATATAACAAGGAAGAAAGAGACAAAGACATCGAACAATTATTGAATTATTGTTATTTGACGACCAAAGATATTTTGTGTACCAATCGCGATGTATTACATAAAAACACTAGATGCTTCGGATTTAAGTCATATTAAATTTATTTACCCATAAATGATACATTTGAACAATAGTATTTTAATCCTTCTATAATATAATGGATTGTTTCAAAGAACAAGATTTGAATCCACGTACTTGCCGTTTTAGTAAAAAATGTAAAGAAGGATATGAAAGAAATGAAGTATTCCGATGTCGTAAAATAATAAAACCCAGATTGAAAAAAACATTAAAAAAATCAAAATCGCCACCTAAGCAACCATCTCCACCACCCAAGCTACCATCGCCACCTACAAATTCATTTTCATTATCCTCAAATTCAAGTACATTAAAAAAATCAAAATCTCCACCTAAGCAACCTTCCTCTTTATCTCCAAATTCAAAAACTTTTGATATACCTTCACCTATAGATGCTCCCGATAATGTGTCACCAGTGGTAAATAAAATTCAAACTAGTTTGGATGAATTATCTAGGATTGGAAAAGAAAAAGGGGCAGTTCATTTTATCGGATATGTAAAAACATTAGGTATTGGTTATGTAGCTGTTTTGAATAAATTTAAAGGAGAATGTATACCAATATTTAAAGATAAATATACAAAAGAAATGCATATTGAATTGTCTATAAATGTAACAAAGAAATATACTGATATTTTTAATAGTGATTATATATTAGAACAATTTGGCAACTCCATTAAAAAATGTGTAGATCGAAATATAAACGTTATTTGTATATTTTTAATTATAAGGTTTGATAAAAGGTCGGTTGGACATCAAAATTTACTTATATATAGACCATTTGAACGAATCATTGAACGATTTGAACCTCATGGAAAACTATATGGAAATAATATAAGAGACAATCAAAATATAAACGCACAATTGACCGAATTATTTGAAGTCAAAATGAACCCATATACAAATGGTAGAGTTAAATTTATTCCACCAAATGAAATATGTCCTTATTATAAAGGATTTCAAATATTAGAAGAACAAATTAAAGGATTGTCTACAGAAGGAGGAGGATTTTGTTCGATGTGGTCGTTGTTTGTTATGGAAATGATTTTAAATAATCCAACCAAAAGTACTTTACAAGTGATTGAAGAAGTAATGCATATAACAAATAAAGAACCGGAATTTTTGAAAGATATTATTCGCGGATATGTGGTTGGTATAGAACAAATTTTGGATAAAACAATGAAAACGATAAGTAAACCTAATTTTTCTTTTGAAAAAACACCCTTATTGGATACAAATGATAAAGTGATACAAGAATTTATTTTAAATTCATTGTTTGAAACAGAAAATGATATTCGTGAAAAAATAGAATATAAGTCTTTGCCAAAATCTATAGAAAAAATGAATGAACAATGGATAAATATTTTGGATACATTTGATAAACACGGATTGATAAAACTGTTTCTGTCAGATCATATGGAAAAGGCCGACATTCCAACTACAAAACATCAAATTATATATTATATAAAAGAAAACTATGATAGTACAACTATAGGACAATATATTGATGAGTACTCTAAAATAAAAATGGTTTTAAACGCATTAAACAAGGCAGAATTATTTAAATTAGTTATAAATATTCATGGTAAAAAATTGAAGTTTAATCAAAAAGTATCTAAACCTCAAATGATATCTTATATTGTAAATACATATGATATGGATACTATAAAAAAACACATTGAAAAGGAAGAATCTATGGAAGTAGAATCTATCCAACAACATAAGGAAGAACTAAGTCATCCAAAAGACTTCAAACGGGTTTTTCCCCTCCATAGTGAAGATAAAAGTGAAGACGGTAAAGATTATATTGTATTTCAAGATGGTGGAACAGGTATTATGTTAGCGGATTCATTATATAAAGATGGAACTATGATAAGTTTAAGTAAACAATTATCTAAAAAGTTTTTACAACCACCAAATGGTTGGTATTTAAGCGAAAAATATGATGGATTACGTGGTATTTGGACTGGAAAAGAATTAGTGGCTAGACCCACGAAAAAAGATGGTGTCTTGAAAGGAAAGGTGTTTAATTATGTCCCTAAATGGTTTATCAATATGTTACCACCGGGGGTAAGTTTGGATGGTGAAATCTGGATGGGACGCGGACGTTTTCAAGAAGTATCAGGATTAAGTAATTTGAAATTAGGCAAAAAAATAACGGAGAAAGATTTAGATACCAAATGGAAAGACGTGAAGTTTATGGTGTTTGATTTACCACATTCTAAAAAACCTTATGTAGAACGCAGAGACGAATTAAAGAAAATCATAGATGGGATTAATATCAAACAAGGAAAGGATTGTCCCATACAAATGTCCAATTCAACCATTGTAAAGGATAATTTGACCGAATTATACACCGAATATACGTTGAATGGTGCCGAAGGTATTGTGTTAAGAGAACCTTATTCTTTATATGAAACCAAGCGAAGTAAATTATTGTTGAAAATGAAATTGAGCGACGATGCGGAAGCAATTGTAATCGGATATGTTCCAGGAACGAATAAATACAAGGGATTATTAGGAAGTTTAATTTGCGAAATAAATGGTAAAAAATTCAATATCGGAACAGGATTTAGTGATTTAATGCGACAAGAATATAATGACCCACATTCCGAGCATTATATACCTATCGGGTCTAAAGTCAACTTTGGATATATGGAACTTACCAAAGATGGTATACCTCGTCATCCAGTTTATAGAGGAATTCGAACAGATATTTAATATGTGACTATAATATAATGGTTAAAAAGAGTTCTAAACTTATGAAAAAAATATCTTATAACTACTTGTATGTTATATTTTTTCTATTAATAGTATTTCTTTTTTGGTTTATGACGCGTAGAGAAGGATTAGAGACAAACGAAGATGGTTCAGGGTGTTTAGTCACTGACACCGATGCTGAAGGAATCGACAGCAGTTTTAACGTATCGGTTTCGTGCGAACAATTCAAAGAAGTTTTGATGGGTTCGTCGTTAGATGAATTTAGTTCTTTATAAATTAAAATGAATTATATTCTTTATAAAGAACCATATCAAAAAACCGACTCTAGTACACTCAATTGTTCAGAGTTAAGTTTTTTGTCTATATTTACTTTGAAAATAATAATCAAATTACCCATGTCTTTGTCTCGAATGAAACCCTTTTGTTTTATGATTTTTTCATCATAATTTTGTATAATGTTTCCGCGACTACTTTGTAACTTCAAAGAAGTATCGTTCAAATGCATAATATGCCCTTCAAATCCACAAATAGATTCGCGGAAGCTGATATGTTTGCGAAAAATTAAGTCCAATCCTTTTCGTTCAAAATGTTCATGTGGTAATATTTTTATGTGTATTTTTAAATCACTATATTGTCCGTGATTACAATTTCCTTTGCCTGATAATTTTAAGATTTCACCGTCATCAATTCCGGCTGGAATATCTAAATAAATCTTTTCATTTTCATAACATTTTGTTTTTCCGTGATGGATGTATCGTTTGATATTAATAGGAAATTGTATACCATTATAAGATTCTTTGAAGGTCAATTCTATTTTTGTTTCCAAGTCTTCTAAATGATCTTTCTGAAAATCATCTCGAAACAATTCGTCGATGGGGTCTTTTTTTTCTTTAGAACGAAACATTTTTTCTAACAATACATCCAAAGGATTACTGAATGAATTATCATATGCTTGACGTTTTATTGGATCCTTCAATGTATCGTAGGCTTCGTTAAGTTTTTGCATTTGTTCTCCTCCATTTGGATTTCTATCCGGATGAAACTTATAACTCAATGACCTATATTGTTTTTTTAGTTCATTTTCAGTGGAGTCTTTGGACACTCCTAATAGTTCATAATAGTTCATATATTGTAGTTTTTTAATTTATATTTAAATACAACGAGAAGATATTTTTATGGTAGATTATATACCTTCCCATTTGAAATATATGATATTACAAAATAAAGACAATATTATAGATACGATACATAAATGTATTCATCAAGACAAAATGAATATGTTGCTCACTGGATGTGTACCTAAACACATTGTAAATCTTATTATAAAAGAATACTATGAATATTATCCAAAACCAAAAAAACAGGTCATTATGGAGATTGATTGTTTTAGTGACTTAAATTTAAGTTCATCAAACAATGAACTTATACTATTTTCTAAGTGTCCTTATAAAAAGTTTGTGGTCATTCATAATTTAGAACACATACCAGAAAACATTCAAGTATATTTCAAAAATATTATGAATGAATACACCTTTTTTATTTTTTGTTCGGATTGTAAAAAAAAGGTATACGAAAGTGTATATACACGATGTGTACCCATTGAGTTTGAGCCATTAGATTATCGCCATTCTAAAGAATTATTACAGGCGTTGTGTGTTCAAGAACATATAACTATAGAAGATTATGACGAAGTACTGAACCAAACTCAGTTGAATATAGAGTACATGATCAACCTAATGAATTATATGAAACTATTAAAAAAAACGAATATAGAAAAAGGGTCGAATTATATTACCCTTATAAAGAACAATGAACTTGAACAATATTTTCAACACATAAGGTCAAACCACATTCAAGAGGCATATCTAATGCTATTTGACTATTACGACAAAGGGTTTTCTATCCTTGACATTTACTATTTTTTATACGAATATTCCAAAACACAAATAAGTCAACCTGTTTATTTTAAAATCATTGAGTTGTTATGTGAATATATTCAAAACATTTATGAAGGACACGACCATAAAATTTGGTTGGCATTACTAACAAATGATATAAACAATATATATAACTAAATAATATATGTCACGTGAATTATTTGTGGAATGGTTATCTTCTATTGGAGAGTTATTGTCCAATCAGTCCTATTATATTCATTCCGAAAAATATAAATCATTTGTATTCAAGCAATTGATGGACCCATACATCGAACAATTTAAACCTATGTATAAACATATGGATGTAAGTACTTACAAAAAGTGTATGGCATTTTTTCGACAACTTTGTAAAGTATATCATATTTCGTATGAATACAAAATAAGATACGCAAGTTCTAGTTATTATATTGATTACTATTTTTATGTATAAACCCCAAAAGACCAATAAGAGTATCTAATAACAAAAACATATAACTATATGGATATTGGTAAAATAGTCCAAATGACGCAAACAAGAATAATAGGGCGTGAATAGGTCGCAAATGATCCCACCATACCTTATTGTGAAATGCTCCGGTAGTTCGTGTTTTTAGAATATATTGGTAGATAAATCCCATACCGATGATCATACAAACAAACGATAGTATAGGTCGGTACCATAACTTGTATACTAAGTAAGCTAGCAACAAACGAACCAAAATACAAATTGCAAAATAATACATTAATCTCATTGTAATACTATTATATTTTTGATTTACCGTGTTCTAACATATATTTGGAAAGAAACACATTTGCCTCTAAAACTTGTTCACTTGTCAAGTAAGCATACCAATTGTATTTGGTTCGACGCATCAATTCATCATGTGGTATGTAAATTCCTACATGGGAAGGATTCAATTCTATGGTGCGTGACTCCATTAAATCTTCTAATCGTATTGGGTGGTTATTCTTGTCTCTTGTTCCTATAAGAACCCCATTTAATAAGGGTATATTCATTTTTTTTAGTAATTGGTCTGAAAAATAGTTCGATTCATTAGTCAAGTCTTTGAGACACATGTCTGAATAACTACGAATATATTCGCCTAAAATGGGGTTTTGTTTGTTGGATCCCATTAGTTTGGTGGAATAAATCATATTTTGTGTTGTCGAATGTTCGCCTTGGTTCGGTATTTCACTCACATAGAAAGTATTGGTTTTATCTATATTATAAATGGTGTTTCTCAAATACATCGAAGGAGGCATCATCACACCTCCATAATCATATAATATTTGTAGCAATGATTTTTGGCGGTATTTATCTAATAAATCGCCGGATAATTTTTCGTAATCTACGTTTTGGTCTGGCAATAAAGTAGATATATTGGAATCATCGAATAAAATCACATCATAATATTGTCCGCAATAGTCGATGATGGATTTGATACACAATACCATATAATCTATGTTGAGATCATACGAACTACGCGACCCAAAGTGTTCCCATTTTCGCGCATTCCGCTCGATAGGTAAATGAATCCATATTTTTCGTTTCATAGAAAGGTTTAGATGTTTTACGTCTTTGAAGAAAAAATTGTCTACGTCTAATGTTTCTGACTTAAACGCATAATAGCGTTCTTTGTATTTTTGATAAGCTAGAGTACAAAATATAATAACAATAAGTAGCGCAAAGATAGCCATTTCATCCATTATATATTACATGATACTAAAAAATTTCGAATTATAATCTTTTTGCTTTTGTTCCATTTTTTCTTGCCTCTGCTTGTACTCATAGGCCATTTTTAAGGATTGGTGTGTGTTATTTTTATAGTCTTGTTGTAAAAGGCGTTTGGACTCGATTTCGCTTTTTGCTGGTCCAATAGATGTTTTTCGATGTTGTTGATATTCGTGGATATTTTTGTATTTTGGGGTTTGTTCTAATACTTTTTTTTCGTCAATTCCAATGATACTATTTTTATGGGCTTCTTTTAAATCGTAAAACTTTTGTCCAAATACATTTTCTGGTTTAGGTTCTTCACATACCACAATATCTTTGATTAATGTTTGTCTCGAGGTTTCAATGTTATCTTTGTCATAAAGATCTTCGTTGGATTTCAACCATTCTTCGTATCCATTTTCCTCGTCATTGGTTTGTATATGTACGTTCTCAAACATATGATTGAACTGTTTCAAAAAGTCCTTGTCTTTGATACCCTTTTTCTCAATATAGTCTTTGAAACTGGTATCAATGTCTTGTTGTTTGTTTAATTTTTCTTCGTCCGTTTCGTGTTGAATATAATTATAAATGGATTCTATTTTTTTGTAGGCATCTAAGTATTTCAAATAATGTGTCTTGATAGAAGGATTATGTATATGCTTATCTGGATGAAGCATCCAAACCTTTTTCTTGGCTACCTTTAATTCTTGTTCGCTAAAGGGTATAGATAAATCAAATAGAGACAAAAGTTGTTCTAAAGAAGACATTAGAATAACCTTCTATTATTTATTTTGAAGTCTATCTTAAAACTTGGTCAAACAATTGCTGAATCATTTCAGGATTAGCACCGGTGACAATATGATGAGGTACATAAAACGTATCTTCATCGTATTTTGATTTGTAATATACACAAAATGCTGGTATGCCATTTATCATCCGTTTTTTCTTAAAAAAAGCATAGGTATCAAAACACTCGTCTACGTCTATTTCATAATATCGAAATGATTTTCCCTTGTGTTTATCTAACAATTGTTTTACAGTGGGGGCAATTTTTTTACAAGGACCACACCAAGAGGCTGTAAATTTAACTATAGTTACGTCACAAGGACTATTTTTTAAAAAGGCTTTGAAATTGTCTCTATTTTCAAACATTAAACTATTATAATATTAATTATTTACATATTTATCTAATTCCTCAATCGGAATATACCCAAAATCTACATGTGATTCCCAAAAAAAATGACAAAATGCATATTGAATATTATAGTCGGTTGTTTTTAAATAGGGAAATTGTTTTATGATGGATTCTTTTGATATAGGAATCAAATCATAATTTTCATAAGGTAATACATATAATAATTGTGTAATAGGATTTACGAATGTGGTATTTTTGTTTGGAGACAATAAACGTTCGTCGTCATCGATTGATATTTCGTTCAAAAGAGATTGAAACAAGGGTGCATATCCCATTGGATAATATTTGTATAAGTCAATGGGATTTCCAATATAGTAATCCCAAGTCCATTCTAACATTTCCAAATATTGTTTACATATAGATTGGTCGTTATGTTGACGAAATAAAATCATATTGTATTTATCCGGATGGGCTTTCAAATAGTCTTCTTCGTCATGATCGTAAAGAGGCAAATAATTCAGTCTATCTTCGTGGGTAATGTTATGCGCTTTTCGTGTGGTCTTCCATTGAATTTGTTGAGCAATTCGCTCGTGTTCTTGTTTAGACAAACGTTCGAATAATATATACAATTCACTCCATACGATTTTATGATTTTGAATAAGGTTCAAAGACAAAGCATGTTCTAATAAATGGTCTATTCCATGATTTCGAATATTGATAGACGGAAAATGTGGTAAAAAATCGTTACCACAAAAAAAACATAAAAAACAATAATTTTCTATAGACATAGATTGACATATTTGTTCTCCTAATAAAGAAACATCCAATAAATAATCTTGGTTTTCCTGAATATAATTCAAATATTTAAAATATTTTGTTTCACGATACAAATAAATCTGCTTCGGAAGTTGTAATAGAGACAACATAATTAAATCCGCATCTAATCCATAAATTATATGGTTTTCTTGATTATTCTTGCATGTACGGATATGTTCAAAAATTTTGTATTCCCCTTCGCCTGGTTCATCGGAACCACTGAGGACAATGGTTGTATCGTTGTCTAGTTTTTCTTTTAAATAAACATTCAATCCATTCATGAACAATGTACCTGGGGTAATACAATTCGTATTGAAGGACGACGATTGATTTAGAATCTTCTTGGTCAAATGTGATTTATATCTTCTCTGTTTTTGTTGAACCATTTTAGCCAAAGGTGCTACTCCATCAAAACAAATTCGTGTTTGTTTGGGTTGAAATTTATTTATAATAGTCATGATGGCCTGATAAATATGTTCATAGGGTTCATCTCCTTTTTGTATTTGATCATAAATGATTGAGTTGGCATCTAAATATAAGTTGTCACATATTATAAAATGTCTTTTTAGAATATGTTTATGATGTTTAAGTATATATGAAAAGTAACTTGGGATACCCATTTCTTATTATAACAATTAAATTTTTAATATTGTTTTATTATAAGTTATGAGTATTCAATATAGCGATGCCTTAAAACAAGTCAAACATGATAATCCAAGACATATTGGGTTGAAAATGGATATGACAACGATTTTCGGTTTCATTAGTTTAATTGGACCCTTTTTTATTATGTTTATGATGTTTACATTATCCTTGTTTAATTCCAACTTCAAGGGTTTTGTATATTTGATTGGAGTGGCAATCATGTATGGATTTATAAGTATTCTAAATAAAACCTTACAAAAAGAATCATCTGAACAATTGAACGAATATTTTTTCCCATTTTGCCAATTGTTTGGCAATGACATGTATTATTCTATACCATCGTTTAATAGTTCATTGTATATATTTACATTGTTTTACTTGTTGATACCAATGATCACACATAATACATTCAATTTACCTTTAGTTATATTTTTTATTTTATTGTTTGTATTGGATATTGTGACGCGAACTATTCATATCAATTGCACCAATAGTAAAGGTGTAGCTATGGGAGCATTGATAGGATTTGTGTGGAGTATTGTATTTTATAACATATTGTATCAAAACAATACTTTAAAAGATTTTTTGTATTATAATGATTTTGACTCGAACAAGGTTGCTTGTATGAGACCATCCAAACAAAAATTCAAATGTTCAGTCTATAAAAACGGCGAATTAGTGGAATCGATATAAAGAACGATGTGCTAAAAAATAAGAGCGTGTATTATTTATGACAATGTCTCTGTGAAAACTGTACAACATCATATTTGAATTATGTTTTATGTTGTTGTAAACCTTGAAAAACTCATTCAAAATCGAATTTAAACTTTGAGTATGTAATGTTTCGATACTTTCATAATCTACCGAAGGAACTTTTAATTTGGCATTTACCCTATTATGGAAAAAATGGATAAATCGTTTTAACTCTTCCTTTGTCTTTATTTGTTTCAAATTTATTTTTTTTAAAATAGAGACCGCATCATTGGAACAAAGCGGACAAGGTAAATGCCGACATATTTTTTCTATACATTGGATTGCTCCTTGTATCTCGTCATAGTTTCCGTCATTTATATATAAAGTCATCGTATGAAAAAGACGCCAAGTAATGTTACCCCATATTTTTTTTGACATAATATAAAGATATAAATAGAATAAATTTATGGAATTATGTCTTATTAGTAAAGAACCTATGGAACATTCGTTGCGACTACCGTGTAATCATAGTTTTGAATATATTTATTTGTATTATGAAATTATAGAACAAAAAAAAACATCGTCTAAAGGATTCAAATGCCCATATTGTAGAGTATATTACGAACAAAATATTCCTTATTATGAAATCGACGAAATCGAAAAAAAAAGTAATGTAAACTATAAAAAAACACTATCTATATTAAAATGTGGTGAATGTGACCAACCAGCTCATAAATATAAACATGGTGATTTTTGTATAAAACACTCTAAAATAAAATGTAAAGGGATTTGTAAAAATGGTCAACCTTGTAAACACAAGGCTATCGATGGATTTTTTTGTAAGTTACATAAAAATTGACTTAAACTTGACCCATAATAAATCTTATGGAAGAATCGCCAAAAAAGAAAGCACGAATGAATAAACCTTGGGACATGTTTGAGTACAACGAACCCATTCGTGATTTTATACATCGTACATGTTCAAAGGAGAAAATTCTAACGTTATATGCTTATACAAACAGTTGTTATTGTTGTAAACGACATTGTCAATATAAACCAAACTTGCTAGGCGGTGAACCAAATCACAATCCGAAACATCCATCATATACTTATGACAAAAAATGTGATTGTAATTGTCGGCATATGTCCCGACATCTATATGAGGCATATTATATGAAATAAATTATAAAATTGAAATAAAATAATGGAAACAAAATACACACACAATGGAACAAATTATGGAAAACGAAGACATTAAACGAGTAATTTATTCGTTTGGATACCCCGAGCATCGGTTTTATATGAAAGACCTTTCCACACGATTAAATACTAATTTAGAACCTATAAAAGAAATCTCTGACGCATGGGAATATGATCAAGGTGAGATTGGTAACTCTATGAGTTACTATATACAATGTAGATTTACAAAAGACCAAATGATACAAATGTATCACAAAACGCGACGATGCTATTGTTGCACGCGCCACGCACATTACAAACCCGACTTGTTACGCGGAGAACTCAACAGCAACAACTCACCTAATGATCAACCAGAGTATTCTTACAACGAAGAATGTTATTGTAATTGTCGTCATATGTGTCGTCATGTGTACAGAGCATATACAAATAAATTTGGATAAATTATTTTACAATACTTTTCATAAATAATTGTGCTTGTTGACATTCTAGATATGGTATTTTTATTGATTTCAAATTTGTTTTTAAAACTACTTTTTGAGTGGTCCCTCGATATTTACACTGTCAATCTATTTTTTTCATTTTATATATATATGCGTATACCACGTTTGACTATTACCGGAAAAATACAAGATCTTAGTCCCAAAAAAAGATCTCAATTAGACGATTTACATGAACAACCTATTGAAGTTTTGTCTATTTTAGATACAAATTTGTCTCTTATTCCAGAATTGCCTGAATCTTTGGAGATGTTTTATTGTAATCGAAATAGACGATTGACCCAATTGCCGAATTTAGAAGACACAGACGTTCGAGTATTAGAATGCCGAGACAATAAACTGACTTCTTTACCAGTTTTATCAGAAGACATAAAAAGAATTGACGCAACAGGTAATGAACTATCCCGTTTTCCAAATGTTCCACGTGGTTTAGATGCTTTGTACGTTTCAGACAATCCATTTACAAAAAAAATAAAAGAATTAAAAAAAATGGTGGATTACATACGTTCCAATCCACAATGTAGTCACGATTTAGATATGATAATAGATTTGCCGACACATCATTCTTTACAATTGGTAAAAAATAACTCATCGCGATTACCAAGTAATATAATTCGAACCATTAAATCATATAGTAAGGCCGGATACAAAAAAGGACGTAGTCGAAAAAAAAGATAAGTTATTTTAATCTAAATATAAAACATTATTTCTTATATGGAAGAAAATCTAATTCAAAATATAAAAACTTGGATGGAACTTGACCGAGACATAGAAGGTCTACAAAAACAAATGAAAGAACTAAAAACAAAGAAAAAGGCTATCAATGAAAATTTGACTAAAATGATGAAAAATAATAATTTAGATTGCATTGATGTCACTAGCGGACAAATCCGTTATGTAAAAAACAAAGTAAAAAAAGGAATCAATCAAAAATATTTATTGTCTATTATGGAAAAATATTATGAAAACAAAGAAGATGCTCAAAAAATATGTGAATTTATTCAAGACAATAGAGAAATAAAAGAAAATGAAAAAATACAATTTAAACGAGATAAAATACCTTCATAATATAATGTTTGAAAGTTCATCGGTAAAAATTGTATTTTGGATTATGTTTCTATTGTTGTTTTATAATTTATTGATAAAATTAGTGGTGTTCATTGGTTTAGATGAATTTATGTCTCGAATGTATATTTTTTGGATTAGTATTATTCTTTTGTTTATATCTATTTTAAATGTAGAAAAAATTGATTTAAATATTTAATATAAATTAAACCAATGGAACGCGCCATCAAACAAAAGATCGAACATTTTTCGCTCGATTTCAAGCATAATATACAATTATGGTTGAAAGAAAAACAGATCATCGATAGTGAAGGAACCGACCAAACCCATAGTTTTATGCAATATATATTTGATTATGAAACACTCGTATTAGATCCAGATGATTTTAAAAAGCGTAAACGTATTAAAAACAGCATTCCAAATTACGAACGTTGTTGTGCTTTAAGGTGTGATAACGATAGATGTACACGAAAGAAAAAGAAAAATGGATATTTTTGTGGTACCCATAGCAAGGGTACACCTTATGGTACAATCGAAGACATTGGAAAAACAAATAATGTCACTAAAATTACTATATGGTTGGAAGAAATCAATGGTATTCATCAATATATCGATGAACATGGAAAGGTGTATTCCACCGAAGATATGAATAGTGGAATCAACCCACCACGAGTTATTTCAAATTGGATAAAAGACGCAAATGGAAAATATAAGATTAAATAAATGGATATCGAAGAAATTATTATTAATTTAAAAATTCTGGAAAAAATAGAAATTAATCAAAAACTTATTACACGTGATACTTATTTGAATATAGAACCTCAAAGTTTAGTGCCAGAATGTTTTAGGAGATGGAATCGTCAAGACAATCGCAATGAAGCCATTAAAAAAATTAATACGATTGTCAATTATGGATTAATTTTTTTACAAAAAGACACCGAACTATCTGAAAAATATGAACTAAAAAAATATTTATCTTCTTCCATAAAGGGTCTTCAAAATTTAAAAGATACATATTCGACGTGTAATCAAACGGTTTCAAGAATAGAGCTTATTATAGAAAAAATAAAGAGTTAATATATATGAGTGTTACACGTACTATTGAGATATCGAATTATGAAAAAGAGCAAGATGAAATAGAAAAAAGTAATTTTTTTATGCGAACCATAAATTACTTTTCTTTGGATTGGTTTTCCTTTGACTGGTCTAATTATGAATGGTTTGAAATGAACCGGTCCGTTGTATTGTATATATTTCTTGTATTGTGGATTGTATTTAGTATATTGTCTATAAGGAAATATTTGAATTGTGAACATAAGTTTTTTTATATAACGTTAAGTATTTTACCTATTGTAAATGTTGTATTATATTTTGGAGATTTTTGTAAATTATCTATTGAAAAATATAATAATTACAATTATAATACTCGTTCTAATGTCAATGGTCAAGGAGTTGGATTTATAAATAGTGCGATGGTTTATCCATCTATTGTACGACAAAAAATGAATAATCCACCCATGAATGTCGGAAATAACCAACGAATGAACAACCGACGAATGAACAATCAAAATAACAACCAACGAATGAACAATCAAAATAACAACCAACGAATGAACAACCAACCAATGAATGTCGGAAATAACAACCGACGTTTATCAAAAAATAATATATTTATGACGAATCGTAGAAGCAATATTTAAAATATGTTCCTTTTATAAATGACTCATTCATTTAGATTCACGCGACATATATTGAGTTGTAATAATATAGATGAGGGTAAAATGATAGGCAAAGACGTTGAACCTGGTTTAGCTATTTATGGAATAACAGACACCATAAAATTTGCTTTAGATAAAAATAAAAATCCATTTAAATCTTATGATGTATGTGTCTCTAATTTATATCGTACGTGGTGTACAGCAGTAATTTTATATGGGACAAATTTTCATCAAGAATATATATTAAACCTATGGATTTGTCCTTATTTAAAAGAAAATAGTAAAATACATGGTGCAATAACTCGTGGAAATTATCCAAAATCAATATCTCATATGGCGAATAAGTTTTTTAATTTTTTAAGTTTGTTGAAAACTTTGAACAAAGGAATACATAAGTCAAATGAAAAAAATAGTTTGTATAAGGAATGGTATAATACAATACCAGACAATGATAATTGGTATAATAATTTGCCGAATGAAATTATTTTAAGATTTCCAATAGATATTCCTTCTAAATATTCTAAATATACTGATGTAGACAATAATATCATTTATAAAAAGAATGGAGAAGGTGATTATGAAATATTTAAAAATTGTGTAAACAAGGATTATATAAATAAATCTAAAAATGGAGAATACTTAGAAAATGGTAATTTAAAAAAATTTATGGTATGGTTTAACAATGATGGTCCAAATTTTAATTCAAAACTTGTTCATGTGGTAACCCATTCAGGAATAATGAATTATTATTTGAAAACATTGGACATTCATGTAAAAAAAATACAAGAAGATGGGTCTGGTAATGAAACACCAAATAATAATGTTTCCTATATAGGAAAATCAAATTGTTGGACGTTTGTCACAAATTCAAATATTAAGTGTTCAAAAAAAATAAATGGTGAAACGAAGGCAGATATTATAAATAATTTGAATAATGAAGAAAAAAACGAAAATATAACCCAAAATATAAACCTTATACGAAGTTTGGAAATTGGAGTAAAGGAAAATACGAATGCTAAAAAAATCGAAGAAATATTTAAAAAAGCTAATTTATCTTTGTGTGGTCAAATTGGTAGTGTAAAAAAAGATGTTAGAAAAATGCCCTTAAAATGTTTGAAGGGTATGGAAGGAGGTCGAAGAAGAACAAAGAAAAGACAAAGATAAAGACGGAAATTAGGGAACCATAAAAAGAATAGTGAAATATATGTAATCTATTTTTATAATATTTAATATATATGTTTCAATATTGTATTTGGTTATTACCTAAAAAAAATAGTCCCCTGTATCATTTAACAAATGGATTTAGACCACATATTTCATTAGCAATCAACTTAACCCTTCACGAAGCAAAACAATTATTTGAAACTATAGATAAAAAAAGGATAAATGTCAAAATTTTGAAAAAAAATGAAATAAACGATTCAAATGGATTTTTTTATTATTACCACTTTGTGAGTAAAAAAAAAGAATTACCAAATAAAGCTCATATTTCATTTATTTATAACCTAAAACCTATTTCTTGTGACGATGTTGAACGTATATACGATTCAATTGATTATTCACAGAATTATACATTTGATACTTATGCGATAGTTTGCTGTAAACACAAAGATTATACAAAATGGTATCGTATCTTAGATTATACCATAAATAAATAACCTATTTCATATTACCTCATAACAATTTGAATGAAAATACCTTTAACAATTAATGTTCATAAAATATTTATAATTGAGACAAAAGTTACAAAGGTATTTGAACAACAAAGAAAATGATGAAATAGTGAATGATAAATTATAAAAATAAACCAATCATTGTTGTTAATTTCATAATTAATATTTACAACTATATTGTCAAATATAGTTTATAATTTTAACTGGGTTATAAAATCATTCGGTTGTCTTATTAAGCACTACATCAAAGTATTGGGATATGTTATTTGTCTCTAAAATTATTTCTAGATATTGTAATCGTAGTTTATACCCAAATAATATAAATGATAGTTATAATGGATTATGATAAACTTGTTATTGGTTATGGCTTATTATTTTTATTTATATTACCTTACGTTTGTAAATTATTTAATAATAAAATATTATTTATGAATGTATCCTTAATCGTGCTTGGATATATAATATTTAAAATAGTGCGTTATCCCATATTTATTTTTCTCGGTATTATAATTTTTATAATAAATGAAATATTTTCTTATTTATTAGACGGACCTGATATTTATCCAAAACATGAAAAAACTAAATTATTTTATGAATTAACTGAATTTTGGCATTATCGAAGCAATAGGGGTACAGGTAATTATTCCGATGGGTATTATCCTAACGAAGAGTCTAAATTAGAGACAAATGAAGAAAACGCAATACGTAAATATAAGTACTGGAAAGAAATAATGAATATTGAAAAAGGCGAAACCGTTTTAGAGGCAGGTTGCGGAAGTGGAGAATTTTTAAAATTTTTAAAGGAAGAAGGTATAAACGTGGTTGGTATAACCTTATCAGAAGAAGCTGTAAAAAGATTAAATAATGAAGGTATAGAATCTTATTACCACGATTTCCGTGAAGCTAAAAAGGAATTTGAAAATAGATTTGATCATATAATGTTTCCTGGATCATTGGAACACTTAACTCCCTACGCGGTTTCTTCTAAATGTTTAGAAGAAAAACAAATTGAAGATGTTGATGCTCTTATTAAGAATATTGATATATGGTTTAAGTGTGAAAGTAAAAAAAAACATCTTTTTACGGCGGTTTTACATAGTAAAAAAAAATATAATAATACTTTTGCCGGATATCTTTTAGAAAGAACTTATGGCGGAAGTTATATGCCAGATGAAGAAAACCGAAGAATACATGATATTATTTTAAAAAATAATAATTATACAAAAACAAAAATAGAAGATAGAACATTTGATTATTATTATTCAAGTATAAGAGACCATAAACATTTTGGGTATCCAGGTAGTTTTGAAAAACCCGAAGACATTTTATCTATATTTGCCTTTATATTTTCTCCTTTTACTTATCCTTATTTAATGCATATGGTATTATATGATAAACTTGGCGTATGGATGTGGATGTTTGATGGTAAGTTACATCCATTGGGTATGGTTAAATGTGAACTTCTAGAAGAGAGACCAGTTAGTTATTGGTATTCTGTTATGAAAAAAAATGACTGACCACATTTGTCTCTAGAAATATAGAATGTTCTCAAGATTTTTTTTCATTATGATGTTTATTATAAATTGGTTATTGGGTATGGATTATGATTATTCGAATTTATGATAAAAAATTATTGAATCATACACGCATCTCCATAACCTATATATTAGTCCAAAACGGAACTTTATTAAGTGAATTGTATATTGATATACATTTATTTTTAACTTCATCGAAGGGTTGTTCTAATATAAAAAATCTATCTATAACTTCTATTTTGTTATCAATATAATTTAAATGTACCACATAAATCGGAGTTTTAGTGAGTTTTGATAAATAATAAAATCCTGATTTCATAATTTTTAAATTCCATAAATTAATATTAATTTTAAATATCAATATAAAACGCAAAAATTTAATTTATTCATATATAATATATGCCCAACAAATTATCCCCAGAAGAACTAGAAAGGAGAAAAGCAATTATTAGAGAAAATCCACGTGCGTATAAGGATGAATTAATAGATGACTTAGTTCAATCAGACAGTGATGCATTAATTGATGTATACAGGGTAGCAGCTGACAGTTGGGGAAGTTTCCCCTCATCTCCAGGTGATGAGGGGCCTCGTTCAGTTCGTTTTCCTCGTCAACCACCTCGTAGTAATAATTCAGATAATTCACCTAATTTACGCTATTCAGATGATTGCGCTGGTAGAAAATCAACAAAAAGCTTAAAAATAAAATCAAAGAAAGCTTTAAAAAGAAAGTCAAATAAAGCTTTAAAAAGAAAGTCAAAGAAAGCTTTAAAAAGAAAGAATAAGCCTTTAAAAAGAAAGTCAAAGAAAACAAAAGGTTAATAGAAAATTTAATAGGAACTTTTCTTGGAAACCATTTTGTTCGACTCTTATGACGTGCTAAAAAATTAGAGACAAATTTAGGATTTTGTTTAAATGACGTGAGAAAATGTGTGTTTTAATGATATAATCAGGTAAAAGTTTTGAGAGAGAATGCGTAGAAGAACAACTGTAAACTGTCGGCATACCGGGAATGTTTGTTAGGTTCACTATTTCTTTCAGCGCGGATAATATAAGTCAGCGTTTATCATAATTCGTTAGTAAGTAAAAATTGAAAAGGGAATGGATTTCAAATCTAAATGCTTGTTTTATATCTTTTTCGTGTTCTTCATCTGCGGAATATTTTCCATACAAATTACGAATACAAAGTTTCCATGAAATATCGTCTTCTTTTCCGTCCTTTTTATAGGTTAGGGATAACTGTTTAAACGGTGGTCTAGTTTTCAATTTTAACCATTCTATGTCATTTAGTTCTTTGATGGCACTATCTTCTATCATAACATCCTCTTGTAAGGATTGTATGATACTACTAACATATTTATTTGCTTGAGTCATATTTTTACAATTGGATTTCACAATGGACATGATATATATCATAATTATGTTTTAAATTACTTCGCATATATTATTTTACATGGAAGGTTTCTCTCCTTTTAATTAGAAGTGAATGCTTGATTTACTAATTATTATTTAATAGAGAATCATGTGATTTCTGTAGTAAGGAAATTAAATTAAATAAGTTTGTATATCTCCCAAAATATCATCGCAAAAACGACTCTTTGCTGCAAAAACATGGAACGACCACTTTTTAGAGTCCACATATACCTTAACCCAATACTTCTTGTGCGGTAGAATAGGTTTCAACGGATGAAACAAATATTTTTGTAAGACAACTTGGTTGTTTTGAACGAAATGTTTCAACTGACCGAGCGTGAATCTTGAATAAATTAATTCTTCCTCATAGGTCATGTCAAACTTATATACAAGTTCAATAATGTCTTGTGGTAAAATATCAATATAGTTATGTAGAAGAAATCCTTGTGATGTAAACAATGAATTGTAATCAATGATAGAATTATCGTAAAATGCGAGAGAAATCCCACTACACTGACGAGAGCATATTCTATTCATACAAGATATACACGGTGTATAGCTTGTATAATGCCGATTTGTTGTGGACATAATGAATTCAAATGCTTTTAGATGGTTTTTAAAATCTATACGAAACAAAGAATTGATATAGTTTACAGCATATTCAGTGGTATTTGTGTTATAGACTTTATTATCTACATTTTTTATGGTTGAATGAAATAATTCCCACGATAAAGTCCTGACTGGACTGCTGAGTATAGCATTTAGACATTTCTTATTACAAGAAATCATTAGTTCTTTCAACGCTTGATCCATGTGTGAGTATAGTGTATAGTGAAAGTGTGTATAAAAAAAAATAAAGTAAAAATCAATTTTTGAATGAGATAAGAACGAAGATAAAAGGTAAACGTTTTAGAGAGAAATGTGTTGAAGTAGACTGGAACAGTGGGTCTACCAATATTAGTAGAGTTGACAAAATGTGTGAGATAGTTTGATTCCACATATTTAGGTAAGTTGATTTATAAAAAAAAAGGTGTAACCTCCCAAAAGATAGTTTTTGTAATTTTTTATGGTGTATTATCGCCTGGAGCTTCGTCGTTCGTCGTAGGCATCACTCCAGGCCATATAACTTTTGCAATGTGAAGAGCAAAAGCATTGGTGTTCTGTCTTGGACGACCAAAGTTCATTTCCTTCTGGAATGATAGATTCACACATATCGTTGGAGCATATTTGTAACTCGATTCCCGGTAGATATCTCCAAAATCCGTAGGCCATGTCTTCAAAGGCCTCCTCCAAAATAGGGAGGAACGTTTTCTTGTGATGGCGTTGAAGAAGTTCCTCTAAACAAGGAATAAAGTTGGGTCGGTGTTCAACAGAGCACAAATATATTTGAGTTTGGAGTTCATTCGGGATAATATCCCATAAACTAGACATGGTTTCTTTTCTCTTTCTCTAAATATATCCATTTAGGAATTATGAATCAATTTTACAAATAAAAATAGACGGTTCTCTCCCAAAACACTCTTAGCCAGTCGTCTTTTGTATCAAGCTTCTTAGACGAATTCATCCCAATAATCATCAGGTACGTCGTAATCCAGATTGGTTACTACAAGATTTAATGACCCATTCGTTACTACAATATTGTTTTCGACTTCATCGTTCTCAATATTGTATTCAAAAGGACTTTCAACACAATCAAATAGATACTTCATCGTTTCCACTGGGAGTAATAAAGTACGCAAATAGTCAAGCGTTTCAGTTGGACCAATACCGGAACCAGTCCAGAATTTATCGGAACGCCATTGGATTACACGCGGACGTATTTTGTAAATAGCGATTTCTTTCAGCGAAGAAGCAAAATGGAAGCGATGGTCGGCGGAATACGTGTATATTTCATTCCATAGTTCATTAGGAAGAATATTCCACAAGGTTGTCATCGTTATTGGGTAAGATTCAGTATAATGAATCAATTTTAAAATAAAAATAATCGATTTGTCTCCAAAAGACTCGGCTAGTCGTGTTGTAGATACGAATAAATATTCCGCAATACATCCGCATTCAAAAGGTTGTTTTTTTATATCTTTCAACCCAACGCATTACACTTAAAAATTTTACAAACTTCTTCTTGTGTTTTATCTTCAACTAAATAATAATTTACAGCAGTAATTTTATAATCATTACTTTTACGAGTAGTCATTATAATAATTGTTTATTATTTATAAAAAAATTGATTTAAAAACTATAAATATTAACAAGCCAAAATGGAAGAACATACTAATAATTCATCAAATAATGTAATTTCACTAAAACGCATTTTAGAGACTTCAACCTGTAATTATAAAATCGAAATAATGAAACAAACCAATCTTAAACAAGCACACATATTTTGTAAAATAAACAAATTATCTGGACAAGTCTCAGGACCGTTGATAGAATATTTTATAAAAAACAAATATGAAATGAAAAAAAATGAGGCATCGTTATGTATCGGTGATTTACAACACAATCAAACAAATTTAGAAATTAAAGTTTCAAACGGTGGTAAAGACAATAACAAATTCAACTATGTCCAATTACGAATGAACCATACTTGCGAATATATGTTAACTGCTTATTATTTGACTTATGATAATGTAGAAACAGAGGGGGAATTATTTATTTTCAAATTAACCAAACCAGAAATTAAAAAAATAATATTAAAATATGGTGGATATGCTCATGGAACAAAATCTAAATTAGGAGACATAAACGAAGATGATCTAGAAAATATAACAAATGATAAAGAATATGCGATTCGTCCAAAATATGGCGATAAATGTTGGAATGAATTATTACATTTTAGAATTCAAGAATTCTGAATACAAGGCAACTAACTCTGCTTTTCCCATAGAGTTTTGTCTGGCAGTATTTAAACTATTTGAATAGTCTAATTTGTTAAACCCGTCAATAAGCATATTTGTATCAATTTTTGATACAAACCAGTGCCAACTTTTAGGTCTTAATTCATTTAATCCATCGGTTCTTATTTCTCCGATATTACCCCCATATGCACGCATAGCAAAATCAGCAGTTGTCGGAGGAGTAGGTTGCCCATTTGTGTCGTTTGGTCCTAATTTTAGAAATTCCCAATCAGTATGTGTGGTAGGTAAATCAATCACTTGTCTTTTTGTTTTTTTTTTTTCCCATATTTGAAAGCAACATTTAACCATCATTTGTGGTGAAAAGCAACACGGATTATTTGATATTTCTTCATCATATACCAAATGAAACATATTATCCAGTTTATTTTGGACACTTATTTTTCTAAAAGTTCTTGGAATTATAAATGCTATAACATTAGCCCATGTTGCTGAATAATTAAAGAATTTAATTGCTAATGAACTAACTCTACCAAACGGCGGATTGCCTATAACCAAAATATTTGTTTTATTTGATGGAGGGGAATAATCAAAGAAATCTTGTTTAATTATATTTGGCTGTTCTGGTGATATATCAATACCAATTTTATTATTACTTGGTATTTGATTTAGAAAACTACCGTTTCCTGCACTTGGTTCAACTATTAAATCCCATTTTTTAATATCATATAATTCACAAATTTTGTCTATACATTTTTTAGAACATGTTGGTATTGTATAAAACTTATCAAGTCCTTTTTCGCGAACAATTTTTATTTCAGTTTGTTGTGGTTCTTCTGTATTACATTTCTCATCATATACAATTTCAATTATTTTTTTAGCAACAACCTTTTCAATCATTTCTTCAATTTTACTTTCAAAAACACAAGGAATTTTTTTAGTAGTATGTTTGGTATAATGTCCCTTTTGGGTAAATTCTTTTCCGCAT